>Ga0256843_1003020_pt1 | contig 11908 bp, 11 predicted proteins | sample AlvinellametaG_FD_191572 | JGI IMG/M metagenome (GOLD analysis project Ga0256843, IMG submission 191572) | Pompeii worm associated microbial communities from hydrothermal vent at the East Pacific Rise, Pacific Ocean - Alvinella | ecosystem: Host-associated > Annelida > Integument > Unclassified ... | reverse complement strand
AGCATGATCTTCCCCGTTCCTATTAGATCTCCCTTGCCGAAAGCTATGCTGTAGCCTATGACTACCCATGCAAGTGTAGCGACGCTATATCCGGCAAGACTCATTCCTATCGTATTTAAAATATTTTTCTTTCTTGTAAGTCCACCGTAAAATAGCGCCAAACCGGCGGGTGTCATCACCATGACAAGTGCGGTTGCCACTATCATCCATGCCGTATCTCCAACATTCAATTTTCCTTCAGCCGCATTTGCCATCAGAGGCAAAAACATCGACACTCCGAAAAAGAGTTTGATTTTTTTCATAAAAGTCTCCTTTTTTATTTCTGGTGAATTGTAACACACAAATATATAAAAATATTACAATAAACTGATTAAAAATTAATCAAAAATATAATTTATCAATTTGCCGATCTCTTAGCTAATTTTATTTTTTCAATATCTCTTAAAAAAATTAACTAAAATTTGATATAATGTATAACATTTTTTATATCGTAACTATTAAAAGGCTCTATTTTGAAGATATTGAGTGCGGATTATTTACTGACTTGTGATGAAGATTTTACTATTTTGAAAGATGCAGCGGTATGCTTTGATGAAAAGATTATAGATATAGGCGACAAAGATAGTATCATCCAAAAATATCCCTATGCGATAGTAAAACACCTCTCTCCAAACTCAGTCATCATGCCGGGACTTATAAACACTCATGTCCATTTGGAGTTTTCAGCCAATAAGACCACTTTGGAGTACGGGGATTTTACAAGGTGGCTACAAAGTGTCATAGAAAAAAGAGAAGCTTTGACAAAAAGATGCGTAAGCGGCTGTTTTGAAGAGGCGATCGAGCAGATGGTCTTAAGCGGAGTGAGTGCTTTTGGTGAGATAAGTAGTTTCGGAGCGGATCTAAATATCTGTTTTAAAGCTCCCCAAAGGGTTGTCTTTTTCAATGAAATACTCGGCTCCAACACTAAGTTTGCCGACGATATAGAAAAAGATTTCAAATATAGACTCAATAAAAGTTGCGATTTTGAGAGCGAACACTTTACTACCGCTCTTTCGGTACACTCTTTATACTCCACTCACCCTAAGATTTTGGATTTTGCTTTAAATATCGCAAAAGAGAACGATTTTTTAATTTCGACCCATTTTATGGAGAGTTATGCCGAAAGGGAGTGGGTGGATAAGGCTCAAGGCGATTTTTCGGATTTTTTAAAGAGGTTCAATCCCGAACCCAAGCCGATGTACGGTAGTGCCATGGAGTTTTTAAAAAAGTTTGAAGGTTTAGATACTCTTTTTGTGCATGGAGGGGCTTGTCGTGATGATGAGTTGGATTTTATTTCAAAAAACGGTACTCTATCGCAGTGCGTAGTCTCAAATAGATTACTAAACAATCCGATATTGGGCATAGAAAAAGCCATGAGCAAAGGCGTGAGTATGAGCTTGGGTAGTGACGGTTTGAGCTCTAATAATAGTTTAAATATGTGGGATGAGTTGAGGGCGGCTCTGTTTGCCCATGCGGATGTAAATACTCTTGAACTCTCAAAGCTTTTGATCAAATTTGCCACCGTAAATGGTGCAAAAGCTTTAAAATTGGATGGGTGCGGCACTATAGAAAAAGAAAAAAATGCCGATATAATAACAATAGTTCTGCCGGACAAGGTATCGAGTCTTGATCAAATCCCTTTGGAGTTGATCTTGCACACGACAGAAGTAAAGAGCGGTTATATAGACGGAGAGAGATATGTTTAGAGCGATTTTTAGATTTATTACCGGTTGTTTGGATTTTATAAAAAAGTATTTTTTTATACTTCTATTTTTGGTTATAGGGGTATCATATTTTTTAAATTCGGATGAAAACACATTGGTAAAACCAAATTTGATGAGAGTAGATATAGTTGGCCCCATTTTAAAGAGTGATAGCTTTTTAGAGCAGATGAAAGAGGCAAACAAGAACAATATAAAAGGGGTTTTGCTATATATCGACTCTCCGGGCGGACTTGTGGCTCCATCTATAGAGATGAGTCTTGCCGTGAAAAGATTGCAACAAAAAAAGCCGGTGATTGCTTATGCTGCAGGAATTATGGCTAGTGGAAGTTACTATGCGGGACTTTGGGCGGATAAGATAGTGGCAAATCCGGGAGCTATCATAGGCTCTATAGGTGTTATATATGACGGATTTGATATATCCGACCTTGCAAATAAAGTGGGTGTAAAAGAGCAAGTGCTAAAAGTAGGCAAATATAAAGAGGCGGGCACTTTTTTAAGAGCTTGGACTCCCGATGAAAAAGCGGAGTTAAAGCAAGTGCTTGACGATACTTATAAAAACTTCGTATTTAATGTAGCGAAAGCTAGAGGATTGAAGCTTGAAGATAAAGATCAGTATGCCGATGCCCATATATTTTCAGCTCAAAGAGCAAAGATAGTAGGATTGATAGATAAGGTCGGTTCTATCTATGATGCAAAACAGCTTCTTATCCAAGATAGCGCCGTTATCGAGCCTAGATGGAAAAAGAAAGATAGATATGAAAAGTTTATCAATAGATTGGTTGACGGAGCTATCTCGAAAGTAAGTAGCTATCTTTTCGGATTAAGAAGTAGTTTCTAAAGACTCTTTTTTTATAGCTTTGGCTTGAAGCTTTGTATCTTTGGAGATGAGATAAAAGGTCTCTCCCTCCTCAATATCCTTTAAATTTACTATTTTTCCGTTACGGGTTATTTGTGCAAATCCCTCTTTTACTCTATTTTTCGGATCATTGGCTTGAAAAGAGGAGTGCAGGAGCGATAGCATTTGACTCTTTTGATTTAAAAATTGCTCAAAACCTCTTGAGAGCCTTTCGCTCATATAAAGAATATCCCTCTCTTTTCTTTCTATTAGCGATAGGTAAACTTCGTGCAGTCTTGAAAGATTTGAGAGTATCTCTTTTTGTAGATATGAGATTTTAGAGGATAGACTGTTTTGTTTGTAGAGATTGCCAAGATGGGAGAGTTTTTCGTACTTTTTCAAGAGAAGTCGCTTGCAGGATTGATCCATCTGATCTTTTAAAGTATCCAAATAGATTAGCATCTCGCTCTTGTCGGGCAATATCATCTCAAAAGCAGCCGAAGGGGTAGGGGCTCTTAGGTCCGCTACAAAATCACTTATAAGAAAATCTATCTCATGACCCACGGCCGAGACTATGGGTGTTTTTGCATTGTATATGGCATCCGCAACCACCTCTTCATTGAAAGACCATAGATCCTCCAAGCTTCCTCCGCCTCTACCGACGACTATGATGTCAACGCCTAATGTATCTGCATATTTGATAGATGAGGCGATGTCGTTTGCGGATGTTTCACCCTGTACTAAAGTGTCTATAAGTATGATTTTTACAAGAGGCCATCTTTTTTTTGCCACCCTTAACATATCTTGTAGTGCCGCGCCCGTTTTTGATGTGACTACGGCTATGCTCTTTGGAAATTTGGGTATCGCCTTTTTTATTTCGTCGTTAAAATAACCTTTATTTTCAAGCTTTTTTTTGAGCTGCTCGAAAGCCAGTGCCAACGCCCCGCTTCCGGCAGGTTCGGCGTTTACGCAATTTATCTGGTAGCTTCCTCTTGGAGAGTAGACTGAAATGGAGCCGTAAACGATGAGCTTCATCCCATCTTCCACTCTAAATTTCAGCTTTTGATTGTTGCCTCTAAACATAACGCACGATATGGAGGAGGAGCTATCTTTTAGGGTAAAGTAGAGGTGTCCCGAGCTGTGGTATGTGACTCTTGAGACCTCTCCCTCAACTGCTACGGATAGAAAAGTGCTCTCAAGAAGAGATTTGATCTGATTGTTGAGAGTCGAAACGGATATAGGTGTGTTTGTCATATCTTTTTAGCGATAATCAGTGTCGATATATCCATAGAGAAACTCTTTGTGTAGATGATCTCAAAACCGGCGTTTTTTAACTCATCTTGCATACCCTTTACCGTGACGAAATTTTCGATAGAGTTTGGCAAGTATTTATAAGCTTCGAGATTTTTAGAGATGGCTCCTCCGACATAGGGGAGGATTTTGTGCATATAAAAATCTCTCATCTTTTTTAAAATATTTTTATTTTCATCTTTCATAAATTCAAGGATAACTACTAGGCCACCCTTTTTTAACACTCTATTGAATTCATCAAGAGCTTCCACCCTTTGGACAACATTTCTTATGCCGTATGTGATGCTGATAAAATCAGCCGTTTGATCTTCGAGGGGGATTTGTGTGGCTTTGGCTATATGATAAGTGTAGTCGGGAAACTTTTTTCTTGCCACTTCGACCATTCCTTCCGAAGGGTCCACGCCTATAAGCTCATCTATTTTGATGTCGAACTTTTTTGCCTCTTTATCCCAAAAACCCATCATGTCGCCCGTTCCGCAAGCGACATCGACTATCTTTTGTATCTCTTTTTTATCATAAAATTTATATGCCAATTCACAAGCTTTTTTTCTCCACTGTATATCGACTCCCATACTCATAACTCTATTGGCCGTATCGTAAGTGGATGCTATGTCGTCAAACATTGAGACTATTTTTTTCTGTTTATCCAAAGCGTATTCCTGATAATATAATATTTGGCTATTTTATCAAAAAAGAGTTTAAAGAAAAGTGATTTTTGTGAGTATGGAGTGTTTGAGGGAGTTTTGATCTTTTTGTAGGGCTTTAAGTATCTTATCGGTTTTATTGTTGTCGGCTTCATTTTGCAGGATATAGTTTTTTATGATTTTGATTTGGTTGTAAGTATCATTTAGTTTGCCAAAATCGTTTTGCAGTTTTACCAGCCTCTTTCTTTTTTTATTTATACTATAAAACTCCATTAAATATCTGAGCTTTTTTATCTCTATCCTTATCTTGTGATACTCCTCTATAGGCGATGAGGGCTTTAATTTTAGTGACTCCTCTTTTACTCTTTTATAATTTTTCTCTATCTTTTTGTGGGCATATCTCATAGCGGGTAGTTTTATGGTTTCAAAAGAGTAGAAATCCATCACTTTTAAAAACAATTCCAAGTTAAAAAGCGTATCGTTAAAATCTTCGGATTTAAGAAGTTGTTCTATCTTTTTATCCTCCTCTTGGGAGAGATTTGTCAAATAGTCAAAAAAGCTACTATCCTCCATATCAAAATCTTTTACTTTTTTGATAAAGACATCCAGATCTCTTTTGAAATTGGTGGCTGAGGCGATCTGTTTGAGAGATTTATTTAAACTCTTATATATGTTTTTTTGAAAAAATTCTCTATGTAGATAGAGTAAAGATCGTATCTTTCTTATGTTTATCCTAAATTGATGTAAAGATTCATCCTCTTTTGTTTGCAGGTACTCTGCGGCATATTTTTTTGTTAAGTAGAGGTAAAGATATAGCTTTATAGATAGATATATGTGTATGTTGACCTCTTTTTTTATGGTTATATCGCTTTTGTCAAACTCTCCTTTGTCTATATTGTCGAGATATTTTTCTATATCCATCTTTTGATACTTTCTTAGTGCGAGGCTGGAGTTTGTGTAGTTTTTATCCTCGCTGACATCTTTGACGACAAGCTCTTTTAGGGTGCTTGGGAGTGTAAAAGAGTTGAGATCCTCTTCGTTTTGAAACTCTATCTCTAAAAATGATAAGTTTTTAAACTTTTTTTTAAAGATGTCTAATTCGTAAGTTTTCTCTTCAAGTTTGAAAATATATCTTTTTTTGACTATCTTGTAGCCGATCCTTTTTTTTGATAGTTTTTTATATCTCTTTTTCGAGATATTTTTCTCTATCTCTTCTCTTATCCTGCCTGATCCTCTTTTGACGGTCAAGATATACTCATCATCACTCTTTCTTGCTCTTTTTATACTATTTTTTCCATATTTGATATAAAACTGTTCGATATGCTTAACTTTTAATATCTCTATACCCTTTATAAAGTGCATAGCTTTTTTACGAGAGAGTAGGTATTTGTTCTCTATCTCGATATTTTTCATATCTCTGCCGTCAAATATACTTTTTTATTGCCGCTCTAGCCTCCCTGTCGGCTTGTTTTCTTTTTAGTGTCTCTCTTTTATCATGAAGCGTCTTTCCTTTGGCTAACCCCACTTGTACCTTGATGAGGTTTTTATCGTTTATATAGATACTTAAAGGTACGAGTGTCAAGCCGTCTCTTGATATCTTTCCCAAGAGCCTATCTATCTCTTTTCTGTGTAGCAACAGCTTTCTCTCTCGTCTTTCGTCGGGACGATAGTGAGGGTTGGCGGTGTTTAGGTGGGATATGTGAGCATTTAAGAGGTAAGCTTCGCCCTTTATGATTTTCACGAAGCTATCTTTTAAGTTCACTCTCCCTTGCCTTATGGCTTTGACCTCGCTACCCTTTAAAGATATGCCGGCTTCAAATTTTTCGAGTATCTCATAATCATGAAAAGCTTTTTTGTTTCTTGCTATGACTCTACTCACTACGCTATCCTTTTAAAAAAACTACTACCGCTACCGCTAAAAAAATACCCCTCTTTTTTATACTTTAACAATTCGGGATATAGTTTTATAGCGGGCATGAAGAGATCGTTTAAGATTTCCGGTTCAAAGTTATGAAGTATCTCTTCACTCTTTAGAGTATTCAATTTTTTTGACAATTTTTTACTCTCTTGGATTATTTTATCATAATTTTTGTTTAAAGTCTCTCTAAATTTTTTGTAAACTAAGGGTGTGTCGCATTTGATAGGGGGTGTAATGGTGGAGATATTTAGATTGTTCTCTTTAAACTCTTTTACTATCTCTCCTATACCTTCTACATGGGCGCTTTTATAACCATTGATAAAAAACGGCACATCCGCACCTAAACTTTTAGATATTTCCAAAAGTCTATTTTTTGATAATTTTAAAGATAACTCTTGGTTTGCCAAGAGTAAAAAAGATGCAGCGTTTGAACTTCCTCCTCCAAGCCCCGCAAATTCGGGTATTTTTTTATCCACCAAAATGGAGTGCTCTTTAAAAAAATCTTTGATTTTTTTGGATATTTCATCTATTTGAAGAAGTTTTCGGTAAGCTTTGTAGATGATGTTTTGCTCTGTGGTGCAGGAGAATTTGCCGACGATCTCCAAATCTTTGCTAAGATCGCTCCTCTCTTTTTTGAATGTAATGGTGTCGTAGAGGTTTTCAACTATCATAAATCTCGAATCTATAAGATGGTAGTCTCCTTGCGTGCCTACAATCTTTAGATATATATTGACTTTTGCGTATGATTTGGTAGTCAATCTTTTTTCTTTATGTTTAAGTCTTTTAGCAACTCGGCATCTTTTTGATTTTTGGCCGCCTCTATGTTTGCGCCTATGACGGCGAGTCTCAACTCTCCTCTAATGACGCTAATCTCTTTTGGCGCCTCTATACCGAGCTTTACTTTATCTTTTGAAATGGATACGACTTTGATCTCAATATCGTTACCCAGAAAGATGCTTTCTCCGGCTTTTCTCGATAAAACTAACATTCATCCAACCTTATTTTGTTTAAAATGTATTCAACTTTTTGATCCTCTATTTTAATGATTGAAAAGTATTGGTCCGTCACGATGTGATACTCTCCTTCCTCTTTTATTTCAAAATTTTCGATTTGTAGTTTTTTTCCGAGAATTATATCGGAAATCTCTTTTTTGTATCTATTTTCTTTGGTTTTTAGATAAGACAAAGGGTTTAAGCACTTTTCATCCTCATAGGCAAAATCCCCCTCTTTTGATCTATACAGAGCGCTCAAAGAGCCTTCGCATCCGAGCTTTTGAGCTATCAAATAGGCAATGCTTCTTATGTATCCCCCTTCGCTTATGGTTATATCGAAAGTGACGAAAGGGTGGTTGTATGAGAGTAGTTCGATACCGTATATAGTGCTTTTTATCTTTTTCATCTCAAACTCTTGATTTGCCCTTGCCAAGTTATAAGCTTTTTTGCCGTTTATCTTTTTTGCCGAATATTTTGGAGGTAGATACTCTATCTCTCCTATGAAGCTTTTTAACACCTCTTCGATTCGTTCTTGCGTAAACGGCTCCATCTCGTCTATATACTCTATCTTTTCGTTATCCAGAGTTTCGCTTTTAGCCCCTAGATGCAGAGTCGCTTCATAACTTTTGGGCTCTTTTTTCAAAAATCTAAAGAGTTTTGTATATTGCCCGAAAGCCACTATCAAACATCCGGAAGCGAAAGGATCGAGCGTACCGGAATATCCCGCCTTTTTTACGCCGTATTTTTTCTTTATCTCTCTAAGGTAGCGGTTGGAGCTAGTGCCGCTTGGTTTGTTTGCAACAAAGAGTCTATTCATATCTTCTCTACGAAAGAGGCGAGTATATCTCTTTTTGTGCCTCCGAAATTGATGCGGAGTTTGAACTCTCTTTTTATCTTATTGACCTCCATGACTCTTCCCATTCCAAAGATCTTATGCTTGACAAGATCACCTTTTTTGAAAGATGTTGTTTTTTCAAGATTTAGACTTCCTTTGCAGATGCCGCACTCCGTTAAAAATCTACTTTTGCTAAGAGTGGCTCTTCTACCTTTATAAAATCTGCTTGCCGAACAACTCAAAACAAGCTCATCTTTGGCTCTAGTAAAAGCCACATATCCCAAACGCCTCTCCTCTTCTATGTCGCTTCCTTCGCCCGTGATCGGGAAAAATCCCTCTTCAAGCCCTATAACAAAGAGGTGATCAAACTCCAAACCTTTACTTGCGTGGATACTCATGATAGATATGCTTTCGTTGTCTATCTGATCTTGTTCGCTTTGTAGAGTTATCTCGTTTAAAAAGTCATCTATGCTAAGGTCCGGATTGGTGATGACAAAATCCCTAAAAAGTCCGTAAAACTCATCTATATTTGCCACTTTATCCAAGGATTCGGGTAGTCCCATATAGTACTCTTTTATGCGGAAAGTCTCTTCGAGTGCATCTATGAAATCGTAAGTCGATTTTTCTAAGCTTTTAGATAGTTTTTTCAAATTCTTTATAAATCTATTTATCTCGGTCAAACTTTTTTTGCTTTTAACTATCTTTTTTATATCATCGCTGTTATTGGAGAGGTATTCGTATAGGGATTGTTTGTTTTCGTATGCCGCTTTTGCAACCTTTTCAATGGTTATCTTGCCTATACCTCTTTTTGGTCTATTGATGATCCTCTTAAACGAAAAGTCGTCATGAGGGTTGGCTATGACTCTTAGGTAACTTATCAAATCCTTTATCTCGGCCCTTTCGTAAAACTTTATACCTCCGACCATTTTATAAGGAATATTGTTTCTATTTAGTCCCTCTTCGATGGAACGACTTAAAGCGTTTATCCTATAAAGTACGGCTATCTTGTCGGGGCTTACCCCTTTTTCGATGAGTTTTGTGATACGGTTGGCTATGATGTTTGACTCGATAGTCTCATTTTCCGAATCTATAAGCTCTATATCTTTTCCGTCACCCTTTATACTTTCGAGTTTTTTACCTAGTCTTCCTCTGTTATGCTCTATCAAATCGTTGGCTATCTTTAATATCTGTTTTGTGGAGCGGTAATTTTTTTCAAGTTTTACAATCTTCGTATTTTCAAACTGCTCGGGAAATTCCAAAATATTTTTTATATTGGCTCCTCTCCAGCCGTAAATACTTTGGTCGTCATCCCCCACTACGCAGATATTGTTATGGGTGGAGCAGAGCTTTTTTACCAGTTTGTATTGGAGTTCGTTGGTGTCTTGATACTCGTCTATCATGATATATTTGTATCGTTGACTTGTTTGGCGGCAAAGCTCTTCGTTTTCATCAAGTATTTTGTATGTCAAAGCCAGAAGGTCGTCAAAATCGACAAGATTGTTTTTTTCGAGATACTCTTCATACTCTTTATAGAGCGAAGTGATGATCTTATAGTTTGGTTGTATCGCTTTTGATATGGCAACTTCAGGAGAGATCAAAGAGTTTTTATATTTGGATATTTCGCTTGATACGAGAGATATGGGTAACTCCGTTCCAAGATTTTTTATGATCCTCTTTTTATCGTCGCTATCTATCACCACAAAGTTGTTTTTTCGGTTTATCTTGTCTATATTGAACTTTAAAAATAGTAGTCCGAACTTATGAAAAGTACACAATAACGGCGGATATGATATGGAGCCTATCATCTTCAACGCCCTATCTCTCATCTCGTTTGCCGCTTTGTTGGTAAAAGTCAATGTTAGGGTATTTGCCGGATCTATACCTATAGAGAGAAGATAAGATAGTCTTGAAGTGATGGTTTTTGTCTTTCCGCTTCCGGCTCCAGCTAAGATAAGTATGGGGCCGTCTATGGTTTTGACCGCCTCTATTTGCTCTTCGTTTAGTTCAGTTAAAAATTTTTCCATTTTTGTATCTTTACCGTTTTTATATTATATCAAATATATTATATCAAAATATTATAAGTATTTTATAATATTGATTGCTTTTCTGAACAAAAAATAAAAAAATAGTTTATAATATAATTTTTTATTATTTAACCATTGAAAAAATTATTTATTTTAGTTATAATCATAATTATTTTAACGAAAAAAGTAAAAAGGAAAAGTAATGTTAAAAGATTTTTCGAAGATCCAAACATTTTTAACGGTTGTTAGAGAAAAAAGCTTTTCAAAAGCCTCTAAAAAGTTAGGTATTTCTCAGCCGGCCGTAACTCAGCAGATAAAATTGCTTGAGGATTATGTAGAGACAAAGATAGTAGATAGAAAGAAAAACGGTATAAGGCTTACGAAAGAGGGCGAAGAGATATATGCCGTGATGTTAAAACTTGAAAAGTGCATCTTTAACACCGAAAAAGAGATCTTGAAAGTTATCAATAAACAACTTACCTTCATGATGGGGGCATCATTTACCGTTGGAAACTATATACTTCCGAACTATCTTGATAAGATCAAGGATAAGATCAAAAGCGATATTATGGTAAAGATCGATCTATCAAAAAATATACTGGAGTTACTGGACGATAAAAAGATAGATATAGCCGTAGTGGAAGCTCCGGAATTTCAAAATAATATGCTTTATCGTGAATGGCTTGAGGATGAGTTGGTCTTGTTTAGTAACTCTCCGCTACCGAAATATGTAAAAAAAGATGATCTATACAATTTTAACTGGATATGTAGAGAGGAGGGCTCTCACACTAGACAGTTGATAACCGAAATATTTGATGAAATGGGTGTTGATTGTAAATCTTTTGAGCTTAGAAGTACGGTATCAAGCTCCACGGCAGTCAAAAGAGCCATACTAAAAGCTCCGAAGGATGGAAAGCCTACCGTCTCCATCATATCTTCTCATGTCATAAGCGATGAGGTTGAAAACGGCTCTTTATATAGCGCTAGGATAAGAGGAGTGAAGATAAAAAGACATCTATATATCGTTTATTTGAAAGATAGAAGGCATGATGCTTATATAAACGGTATGATAGACTTTTTGATGAATATGAAAAAGATATAAGTAGGTAGTAAATACCTACTTTTTTCTCTTTTTTAGCAATTTTTTATTGTTTGGATTGGAGAGAAATATATCCATAGATTTTTGAACACCCTTTTTGGGATCCTCTTTTTTCTCCTTTTTTTCCGGCGGAGTTGAGAGATTTATGAAGATAGGGGTGTTCTCTATGATGATCTGAAGTATCGCATATAGAGGCACCGATACCAAACTACCTATATTTTCTCTTCCAAAACCCGCCTCAAAGCTTAAAACTCCGTCTATGATCTTTGAACTCTCATAAGTGTACCCCGCAAGGGTAAATAGCGTTATGGGTTTAAAGTCGTTTGTTATATACTCCGGTAAAATCGGATCGAAAGTTATATTTGAAAGAGATGTGAGGATGGAGAATTCGATATTTTCATCAAATAGATATGCGATAATCTCTTCGCAATGAGACTCCATCATCTCTCTAAAGCCATCTTGACTGACTAAATTATGAAGCATGACT
>Ga0256843_1003019_pt1 | contig 11913 bp, 10 predicted proteins | sample AlvinellametaG_FD_191572 | JGI IMG/M metagenome (GOLD analysis project Ga0256843, IMG submission 191572) | Pompeii worm associated microbial communities from hydrothermal vent at the East Pacific Rise, Pacific Ocean - Alvinella | ecosystem: Host-associated > Annelida > Integument > Unclassified ... | reverse complement strand
CTTTTGCTCAGCACTATATGTTTGACCTTTTTTTCGACTCATAATTTCTCCATTAATTTCATATTATTTTATCTATTTTAGAAATTAACTTCGCTGAATTTTTGTCTTAAATATTCAGGCCATTATACTTTTTCGCATAAACACTCCTGATTTATTTTATCAAAATTATTCCGTTTTTAGTAGTCTAGTTTTTGGGGAGGCTTACAATTATTAGATTAATACAAAATTTTTAACATCCCAAGCTTATAAAGAACATTATTTTTTTTCTAAAATTTCAATTAAAGTATTTTCAAACTCTTCTAAACTAAAATTCTTTAAATATCGTTGTCTGCAGTATTTAGCTACTTTTTTATTTATAAAATCACTTAACATATTTTTAAAAGCATTCGACAAATCCTCTAAGTTAGAAATAACAATACCACTCTTCTTATCTATAATATAAGGAATAGAACCTTCATTAGTCGCTAATATAGGTACTCCGTATGATAATGATTCTAATAATGTTAAAGGAAAAGCATCATTTTTTGATGGATAAATTAATATATGTATATTTTTAAAAAGTTTATCTTTTTCTTTACCACTTACAAAACCATGGTAAGTAATTTGTTCTTCAAGGTTGTATTGTTTAATGAAGTCAAAAAACTCTTTTTCATTTGCTTTATTTTGCCAACTACCTGCAAAATGATAATGTATATTGCTTAAAGATGTAGCTTGTATCATTTCTAAAACTTCCCAGTAACCTTTATCTTTCATCATATGTGCCAAATATAAAATTTGAACAGTCGTAAGGTCATTATATTTAGATTCTACATACTCCGTAAAATCTTTATTTTGTATCTTATCTTCTACACCATTTGGTAAATAGAGAATTGTTTTGTAGGTAGTAATTTGCTTTATATCTTTTTGCAACAAAGGACTCAATAAAACTATATTTACATTCTTTAAAAAAAAATTCGTTAATTTTAAATTTATTGACGATAAAGAAACAAACTTATCTATACCTTTTGTATGATAATGATAATAAATATCTACTGTTTTAATTTTCTCATATATTTTCCAAAGTGTAGAAATAAGTAAATCTCTATAAAAAGCAGCATTACTTACAGAAGCAGTATAATAAATTTTATCTGGACGAAAAGCTATCAAAGCAAACAAAACTTTAATATAAAGTTCAACAACAAGATAAAGTTTTTTGAAATTTACTTTTCCAATATCACCAATAGTATCTGAAGACTTTATAGTAATAAACTTACACTCATAAACTTCTGCTAATTTCTTATTTTCACTAATAAAATCACCAACTTTCGCAGCACCATGAGCAGGAGGAGAACGATGTAATACACATAATAGTTTAGGTTTCATTTAAAAGTTCCTTATATAAACGACACATTTTTTGAGCCTTTGATTCCCATGTAAAATGTTTTAAAATTTCTTTTCTATTCTCTTCACCTACTATATTTGCAAGTTTTTTATCATAATAAAAAGTTTCTAATTTCTTTGCTAATGAATTTGCTATATCATTATATAAAAGAGTAGAATCTACTAATTGTTTGTCTTTGTTTTGTTTAATGAACTGTTTTGGACCACCATAATCCATTGCAACAACAGGTAATGCATAACTCATAGCTTCTAAAGTTACAAAACCTGCACTTTCAAGTGTTGGAAATAAAAATACACTGGCTTCAGAAAAATGTTCTTGTACTTTCTCTCTACTCATTTGACCTAAAAATTCTACTGATTTATCTATACCTAATTCTTTTGCATAATTTTGAAGACTTGTTTTATCCCCACCTTCTCCTATAATCCGTAAAGTAGCATTTTTAATTTTTGGATTTTTATTTAAAAATTTTGAAAATGCTAAAATTGTTAATTTGAAATTTTTAATATACAGTAATCTTCCAACAGAGATAACAGTAAAACTTTTTTTATTACAAATAGAAGATATAGTAAGTGACTTTACTGTACTTTCTTTCATTGCAATAGCAGACTCAGCGATAAAGTTTTTTTTATCACTAAGATGTAAGTTTTCTTTTACACTCTCTGTTATACCAATGATACAATCAGCTTTAGATTTACAAATATGAAAAGATGGATCAAGATTTCTAAAAAACAGCTGTAAAAAAATTCTTATTTTTTCAACTGTCTTACGTTTAGTTCCATCAAGAAATTTGTTATCAATTGGAGCATGACTTCCTATTGGTCCCCAAATAAATTTATTCTTTTTTTTCTTTAACAAAAAGAAAAAACTTGGTAACCAGTCATTAACAAATGTTACATGATGAACAATATCAAAATATATTTTCTGTTTCTTCATAAATACAGTAGCAGAAAGCATCCATACATAATAATATGTGCGTATCCCTCTACCCCCTTTTTTCCAAAATGTCAACCATTTTGGTGGTTGATAGTAAAAAAATTTTACATTTTCAGGATACTTCTCCTGTTCTATTAAAATTTGATTATTGTATTTTGTTATAGCATAAATAGTATCATTTGGCATTGCTTTTGCAATTTCATTAACCATTTGCCAACCAACTTCAGGTTCGCTCCCTTTATGAGGTTCACAAGCATACACACCTAAAAGTATATTCATTCTCTCTCCAAATTCTTTAAAATTTCTTCTTTTATGAGATATAATTCATATATATATCCTATTTCATCTAGAATTATTTTACTACATACATAATTTTTTAAACTATCTTCAGTTTTAAACTCTAGTAAACTTCCAATTTGATAATAGTACTTTATAAGATCAAAATATTCTAAACCATCTTCTACAAAATACTCAAAGTCAAATGGAATATATTCATTGTTCACTTTAATAATATTCCAAGGTGCAAAATCTCCATGTTCATAGACTAAAGCATATTCCATAGAAGAATCTTTACAAATAGCTTTTAGTTTTGATAATGCTTCAAACATATCCAAATGAATAAGTAATTTTTGTAGTGATAAAACTCGAGGATGATTTTCAAGTCTATAGCTTTTTTTTCTATAAAACTTTTGCACCAAACCTTTTACAACATCATTATTAATAACATCTATAAGGCCATCCAACTCATGCAAAACTACAAAAGGTTTGTTTTTATAACTGCCTTTCAACATATAAGATTGTAGAATTTCTTTTGATGCAAGAATTTCTAAAGCTTTTATCTCATTAGTAACTCTTTGTACACCTTTTTGATTCAACGGATACTTCACATAAGCTATGATTTTTGCTTCATCTGATTGTAACTGCAAGACTACTTTATCATTAGCCGTTGCAAAATATAAAGATACATGTAACTCCTCATCCAGCAATTTTTCCAAATAGTTTATAAAATCAGATTTTTCTTTTTTAATACCTAACTGTCTAGTAAACATATTTAAAGTTGTAAAAGAAAATTTACTAACATTTTTTAGTATTTTGGCTTTTATAGAAAAAGGGTTATAAAGCTTGAAAGAATTTTTAGATAAATTTTTATTATCTATAACTAATGCTACTTTAGGATTAGCCCTTGTTGGCAAAAACAAGTAATGACTAAATGAAAAAAAATCAATATCTTTCATTCATCTTTTCCATCATAATCTGTACTACTTCTTGACTTATTGCTTTAGGTGTCTTGTTAACATTAATATTAAAATAATTCTTTCCATCGGCTAATGCCCGATACTTATCTATTTGTAGTTTAAGCTCTATAAAGGGAACTTCCTGTTTTCGCTTATAAATTACCTCTGCATCTGTAGTCAAAATAAAATATAAATCAGGCTTTGGAATAAAGTAACTAGCATATTTTGCTATCTTAATGCTTCCCCCATATCTATAACGCTTATAATCAACTAACATATCATCAAAATATCTATCAAAAATTATAAGAGAAGACTTGGTTTGTAACTTCAATATATTTTTTATCCATCCCATATTGTATTGATAAACAAAATATAATAATTTCAAATATGATTTCAAATTATTATATGTCAATTTTGCATGAGGATCATCTACCATATTAGATTTAGACATATCAGTAATAATTGGTTTGAGATGAAAATAATCTTTTCTCCGAAATGGTAATTGTCTTTCAATAATTGCATCTATTATTGTAGACTTTCCAGAGCCATCTGGTCCTAAAAATGCAATAGTCAAACCTGTAGGTTTTATTATTCTTTTTATTATTCTAAAAAAATTAATAATTTTTCTATATATATTATTATTTTTTAACGTATAAAAATCTTTAATAATTTTTCTTTCATCTTTTTTTATTCCAATAAAATCATTATTTATAAAATATTGCTTTATTAACTGATGGTATTTTGGAAAAAAAATTTTTAAAGCATTATCACATAATTGTTGTGCATTAAAATAAAGGCTGTAAAGATGTTTAAAATTATTTATTGTCAAATCCTTTTTATCAAGCTTTTTAATTAAATAGTTTATAAACTCTTTTTCAGGAGCAAGGATAAAAATATTATCATATTTTTTAAGAGTATTAAAAATATCTTCTTCTTTAAAAAAAACAATATTTCTTCTTGAGAGCTCACCATATAAGTCTAAATTTAAAAAAATATCTTTTATTGGATTATAAAGAAAAAAATTCTTTGCCCATATGTTATGATTCATTATCTGAACTATATAAAAACCATTCTCAGTACAGAAATTTTTGATTATATAATTAATATTTTTAAAATCTTTTTGCTTAAATAAAATATCATTATCATTATCTGATATTTTTTGATTAACCATCTCTTGATAACCATTTATAACACAATAATCTATTTTCATATTTTCTAAATAGGTTAAAAAATTCAATATCATCTAAGCCTCTTTTTTATTAATTTAGCAGGAATACCACCAATAACACTATAAGGTTGACATGACTTTGTAACTACAGAACCAGCTGCAATAATAGAATGATCACCTATAATTACACCAGGTAAAATAATAACTCTAGTACCAATCCAACAATCATTGCCTACTATAATAGCTTGCTCTTCTATGGATCCTTGTTGATTTATGGGTATATCAATTCTATCATATGCATGAGAAGTAGCCATCATTACAACATCAGGACCCATTAAAACATCTTGACCTATAGTAACACTCCCTGCAAGTCTTGCATTTTGTCCTAATTGACTACGACTACCAACACTCAATCTATTTCCGTTTCCAAAATAACATTTATTCTTGACAATGATATCTTGTCCACATTCTTTTATTATTCTTTTTACTAAAAAATATCGAATTTTATAAAAAAGCTTATATCCCGGAAGTGGTTGCATCGGAAGAAACTGGACAAATAAATAATATAACAAAAGATATATTTTTTTCATTTTATTACTCGCAGTTTATTTACTACATATCTTAAAGATATAGAAAAAATATTTTCAAATATTTGCATACCAGCCAACTTTCTTGCTAAAAAGCCCTCTTTTAAGACTTGTTTCAGTGGCATTTGAGCACTAATTCCATCTAGTCTATAGTTCACCAAAGGTTGATTGAGATAATATAGAGATGTTTCATTTCTTAAAAATGTTTCTAATACGAATTGATAATCAGAAAGTGCTCTCAGGTTAACATTATAAAGATGTTTATTATACTCTTCTTTTGTAATAAACATAGATGGATGATTATAAGTCATACCATAATATTTAAATTTAAAAATAGATGAATGAAATTTTTTAACTGTTCTCTTTCCATCTTCATGCACATCATATCTATCTGCATGAAAGATACTTTTAGTCGGATTGCTTACATACGCATTTACCATTAACTCTACAGCATCTAATTCATACCAGTCATCACTATTTATCATTCCTATCAATTCACCTTTTGCTATACCAATACCTTTATTCATGGCATCATACAAACCTTTATCAGGCTCACTTACCCAGTATGATATATGTTTTTCATATTTTTTGATTATATCAAGTGTCCCGTCTGTCGAGCCACCATCAATAATGATATACTCAATATTTTTATAGGTTTGATTAATAACACTCTTTATTGTCTGTTCTAAGTATTTTTCTCCATTATAAACAACTGTAATTATACTTACTAATACCTGTTCATTAATATTTTCCAAAATACATCCTAATATTTAAATTTTATCTTGACAAGATAAGATATGATTTTTTCATATACAATATGAAATATAAATGCAATCGGAATCATAACAGCCCAAAATAATATAATATTCAATGGAAAACTGTAATTATCCCATATTGAAAGATGGATAATTTTACCTTGTAATATATATATTTCTAAAGTTATTGATGAAACAATAAAAATAAACATTTTTATATTTTTATTACTATAAATGATATTTTGTATTGCTTTATTCTTTAAAACTTTCAAAAAATAATAAAGCCAAAAAATTGTACTAATATGAAGTAAAAACTGTAATTGATAAAATGAAAAAAAATGAAAAAACAATTTCATTCCATAATAGAATATAGATAAAAATATAAAAATATATATATCATTTTTATTATGATATGTAACTTTTTTATAATTTTTAGCAATATATATACCAAATATAAATACAATAAAATAAAATAGTATTTTAATGCTCCATGCATTTTCGATTGAAAAATAACTTTTATCTACAAAAAATAGATACCATATTAGATATATTATCCCTAAAGAAAAGAATAATATTTTAATCCTTTTATCAGTATAATAATGAAATATAATATATAAAAATATATAAAAAATTGCCAATGCAGGGATAAACCAATAACTATCAAATGCACTAAAATATGTAATGATACTAGTTGTCTCTAAAAGATGATGAAAAATTATAATATCACCTAACAATACAATCCAAACAGGAGGATATAATCTAAAAAACCTTTTTTTATACCATTTAAAAAATTCTACATTTTTCTTTTCTAGACTAAGTACAAGTCCAATCGCTGAGATAAAGAAAAATATACTATTACCCAAACTTCCTCCAGTTGCAAATAATCTAGATGGATAAAATTCATTTAAATGTGAATTAGTAATCAAAAAAATTGCAACAAATCGTAATAATGTAAGTTCATTCTCTAAAAATAGATTTTTCTGTAAAAAAGTATTTCTTATTCCTTTTATCAACTCATATTCCTTGTATTTATATATTTTTGGAGTTCATCATCTGTTATCTTTCTTGCTTCTTTAGATATTGCTGTTCCCGTTGCCATCCATAATAGCAAAAAAACTGGCGAATAAAAAGGTACATAACTTATAGTCCATGTAATTAAATATAAAACTATCCAATAACCACTCATTTTTGCTATCAAATTATTAGAACGGAATATAGCCAAATATGCTGCCGGAATTAAGATTAAAAGATATAAAAACATCATAATAAGTCCTCCTTTTAATATCATTTGTAAATATCCAACTTCAACAACTTGTCTTATTGCGGAATCTCCATTATCAAACCCAGCTTTACTCCACTTATAAAAATAAGGACTATAATAAGTACCTAAAACTCCTCTACCAATTATTACTTCATTTTCTGACATATCATCAAACATTTCAATAAATAATAAAGTTCGGGTATCTGTTGTAGCTGTTTTATTACTTGCTATATCATTATAAATTTCAGAAGACATCACAAAAATCAAGACTATAGAAAGAGCAAGAGTTGTAGCAACTAAAATTTTTTTTATATGCCCTACGTGTTTATTTTTAAAAAATTCTATACTAAAAAAAAATAAAGTTAGTAAAAAATATGCAACAGCAATTCTTTGTGAACTAACAAAGGCTACAAGTCCAAAACAAAACATAGCCAATAAAGTTATTTTTTTATACCTAGGTGTTTGATAAGAAAAAGTTAAAAATAAAACTGGATAAAATTTTAACAAAACAGATAAGCCAAAGACATATTTATCCCAGAAAGGAATGATAAGTCCAATTGCTAAAATACTCCCGATCAACAAAATTTTACCTAAAAATTTAAATATATAAATCCAATTAAGAATATTAAAACCAAATACTATCATTAGAGGAGTAATCCATGCCCATGCAAATAATGGTCGTCCAAATAAAGACATTAAATCAGTAATATTAAATGATAAACTTCTTAAAATTATAAAAAAACTCCAAATGAATAAAAGAAAAAATAAAACTTTAAAGTATGGATGAATAGTATAATGTTTAGCTTCTCTTTTTATTAAAGAAAAAGTTATTAGTAAAATTACAGATGATAACAATAGTAATGTAATCAATAATTTTTCTAAACTAAAACCACCTATATGAAAAGAGTAAAGAACAAACATAGGAATAGCTGCAAATAATATTATTAATTTTAAAGCTTTTATTCTATTTATAACATACATAATCAAATTCCATTTTTATTTTGTAAATAATTTTAACCGCTCAGTTCATTAATAATTTAATTTTTAAAAACAAATAAAATTATCAGATTTAATATTTTATATCACTAATTAACACTACGATCAATATTAAATAATTTTTTTATTCGACTAATTATTTTAAATAATGGATAAAAATTATTTTTGATATAATTTTTGACTAGTCTATATAAACCAAAATTATAACCCTTATTATCTTTCATTGGAATCATCCAATCTTCACCATATATCTTAGCTAAAAGTTCTTCTGATTGTTTTGGAACCAAAAATTGCTTACCAAGAAAATCTATATTTTTTAGTTCTGTTAAGTATTTTGATTCAATTACTAATCCATTTGATGTTTTTTTTCCAAAAAATGTATCTTTAAAAAAATATATATCAATATATTCTCCATCATTAATAAAAGATATCATATCTTCTTCATACCGTCCTACAACCAATCCAACTTTTTTTAGTTCAAATAAAATATCTAAAATTTTATCTCTATCTTCATTTAAAACAAATACATCAGTATCTTCATCATGTTCAATAAAGTTTTTTTCTCGTATTGCCCCAAGTAATGTACCATAGATCAACCCAAATGTAATATTTGCATCATTTAAACATTTTCTAAATTTAAGTAAATTTTCTTTTGCAATTTCTCTATTTATTGTTTTTTCACCTAGTACAAACTCTACTTTCTCATACGAATATATACCACAGTTTGGTGTATTAATCTGTAATATCATTTAAACCTACTTTCAACTCATTTAATTTACTGATTAAAAATTCATTATCATTATAATTTTTAACAGCAATACGTATATACTCTTTCTTTTCAAAACCTCTCTCTTTTGTCATATCTTTAATTAATATATCATATTTTGCTAATAATATTTCAGCTAATTCAGATGCTGTATAACCATCACAAACTTTACACAGTAAATAATTAGATTCAGATGGTATAACAAAAAGATAATCTAACTCAGACAACTTACATATTAATCTATTTTTTTCATTAATAATTTTACTGCAGCTCAAAAAATAATCTTTTTTGTATTTACCAATTGTTTGTAGAAAAAACTCAGCAAATGAATTAATATTCCAAACACTTAATCTATCACTAATTGCATTAACAATAGTTTGATTGGAAGTAGCTAAGACACCAAGTCGTATACCGGGTACACCATATGTTTTACTAATACTTCTTATTATAATTAAATTAGGATATGCATCAATAATATCTTGATTTATCAAAGTGTTATCTTCACCATTATTTGAAAAATCTACAAAAGACTCATCTATTATAATGTTTTTATTCTTTTTCAATAACTTGGATATTAACATTATTAAATCATTTTTTACTATAAAATTTCCACTTGGGTTATCAGGATTAACCAATAAAAGGTTATCTATATCTTCAGATAAAACTAATAAATCTTCAACTGTATAAGAAAACATCTCATTTTGTGGAATACGTATTTTTATCCTTTTTTCACCTATACTTTCTAGATATTCTGGGAATGTTGGTATCATTACCCCAAATGTACCCTTTAAAGCACTACCTAACTGCTTAATAATTTCAGATGAACCATTACCAACAACAATATTATCAGCTTCAATTCCAAACATCTTTCCTGCCAATAATCGTTGCACCTCTTGCCCCGAAGGATATTGAGATATCAGTTCATCAAAATATGCCTTTAATTCTTCTTTCATTTTAATAGTCGGAAAATAAGGATTCACTAAATGACTAAAATCTTTTAATTCTGGAAAACGCCAATGACCTCCAAATCTCTTTTTAATTAAATCATATTGTATTTTTGAGTTACTTGCAAATATGATTTCTGCATTTGCCTTATCTTGTACATCATCAATTTCATACCATTTTTCTCCATGAAGACACATTGCTTTCAATTCTTGGTTTTCTAACATAGTAATGACTCTTAATACAGACTCATAATATTCATTATCTCCCATCGCTTTTGAATAAGCTTCTAAAAAAGGAATATAAACTTTATTTGAAAACATCTTTGAAAACTTATAAATATTTACAGTTTTATAATAACTTTCAACATCTTGAAATTTAAAAGCTTTTTTACCAAAAAACCCTAAAATACTATCATCCTCTGAAAGTGTTACCGCTGTTCCATCCATCCATGCTTTATACTTATCTACAACTGCTAAAGATGGCCTTTTATCATCCATTAACTGTTTAATGATTGATTCTTCAAATAGCAGATCACTTTCAAGTAAGATAGTATCATCTTCTGCAAGTTTATCTTTAGCTAAATAAAGCGAATATATATTATTTGTTTTATCATAAATGGGATTTTCTACATATTCTATTTCTATATTTTTATACTGATTACCAACATGTGCAATTAAATTATCTTTTTTATATCCTACAACTAAAATTAATTTTTTTATTCCAACATTATTAAGCTTTTCTAATGCTTGAGTTATTAATGTTTCTCCATTAACTTTCAACATACATTTTGTATTTTCTTGTGTATATTTCCCTAGCCTACTACCTGTACCTGCGGCCAGTATTAATGCTTGCATATTTCTATCCTTTAAATAATGTTAAAATTTTTACTTTTTTAAGATAAAACAGTCTAAATGTAATAGCCAAAAATTCATAAATCACCAATGCAGCTGATACATAAAAAATATTTTGAAGTATTAATGTTGTAAATAAAATATATAGCACATACAACAGTGATGCATAAATTAAACTATTATTTGCTTCTTTAATGTATCCAAAGGCTGCTAAAAGTGGATATCCAACTAATGCACTAGTAATACCAAATATAGAACCACTAAAAACTATTATAAATATAGTTGATAGCATATCACTTTTTACATGAAATACAACAAAAAGCAACTCTTCATTAAAATACATTACTGGAATCAATATTAATATTGATGTACTTATTACAATTAAGAAAAGTTTTTTAAAAAAAATAATATTTTTTGTTCTACTCATATAAGGATAAATAGTTTGAGAGACAATCCCACCTAAACTCATAAAAGCATAAAATAGCTTTTCTACCATAGAGTAATAACCAACAAGTGTATTTCCAAAATATATACCTATCATTGTTGTTGCAAAATATCGACTTCCATTACTCGCAACTCTTGATAAAAAGAAGTGATAACTATTTTTTACTTGCTCTTGTATAATTTTCCTACTTGGAACTCTAACTTTAACATTAAATAACTTAAAAATTAACCATAATGAATATAAACCACCTAAAACTGCTCCTAATGAATTAAGAATAGGTACAAATATATAATCTGTATTGTTTTTAACTAGTACAAAAATAAGAATTGTAAAAGAAATTTTTGAAATGACATTAATATATGTAATATATTTCATTCGTTCCATACCTTGAAAAAACCATGAGGGAAATACAACATTTCCAATTACAATTCCAAATGTCGCATAGTATAACATTGCATGCTCGCTAAACATATTAACAAATAATATTAAAACAGAAAGTATTAACAAGGAGATACACGCTATTATTATTTTCACAATCATAACTGCAGAAAATATCTCTGAAATTTTTTCTAGATTATCCCTATTTATTG
>Ga0256843_1003018_pt1 | contig 11921 bp, 8 predicted proteins | sample AlvinellametaG_FD_191572 | JGI IMG/M metagenome (GOLD analysis project Ga0256843, IMG submission 191572) | Pompeii worm associated microbial communities from hydrothermal vent at the East Pacific Rise, Pacific Ocean - Alvinella | ecosystem: Host-associated > Annelida > Integument > Unclassified ... | reverse complement strand
GGCGGAAGAAAAGGAAGAAGAGCCTGGCTCTCCATGACCAGTTTTTGATTAAGTGTTTTAAGTGATGAGTCTGTTTGAAAATGTTGACGTTGAAGCAACTCTTTATATGCCGTACGATCACTTCCCATGTAGAGTGCACTCAATCCTCTCTCTTTTTCAATATCCAGGAGGCCTTTACTGATATAGGCATTATTCTCTAATGCTATTTTTAATGCTTTTGCTTTTTCATAGTTGATGTATGAAGTTACAAAGAAGTAACTTGAAAGCAGCAGTAGTAGCATGATCGGCACTAGTGCGATCAGTTTGAGTCTGTTTCGTATGGTCATTGTCTCTTTCCTTTTCTTTACTTTTTCATTGTGAGTTTAAATTGGTTTTCCAATGCAAGGAAATGGCCCCAGTAGTTTCGAACAAGTTCAGGTACACGCTCTAGGGTATCGTTAAACTGAATCTCGTACAGTGTATCTGCCAATGGGGTAATACGCAGGTTGCTTGAGGTTCCTTTGAGCAGGTGTCCAATCTTCTGAACGGTTTCCAGGTCACCCTTTTCATACGCTTCGATCATTCTCTGTGTCTCGGTATGAGCCTGTTCAATAAAGTCGGTAACAAACTCTTCGATAAGTTCGGTTGGAAGTCCTAAGTCTGAAGCAGCCTCTTCAATGCTGAAATCAAAACGGATAGGCTCTACATCGCTCAAGTCAATAGCACCTGTTGGTGTTGATGGTTGATTCTCTTTGTTATCTGTATGCTCTTCTTGTGGTGTGAGGGCTTCTGTCACGTCATCGATCTTTTCGCTACTCTCTTGCGGTGCTTCTTCTTTTGTAGTCAACTCACCAAGTACCTGATAGAAGAGATCTGTTGCACTACTGTTACCCTGGGCAACATGCGATAGCACATCACCCAAAACAGGAAGATGGAGTACCTGCGTCAGCCTTGTGAGGGTTTCAATGGCCTCTTGCTTCTCTGCACTGTTGTTACTGCGAAGTTTAGACTCATTGGCAAGTGCGGTATCGATATACTCATTTAAAAAGAGATGATAATCTTTGGGTGAGATGCCAATGACTTCACTCACCGCTTCAACATCAATGACAATAGGCTCAGTAACAGATGGAAGTTCTGGCAGTGGAGCACTTTCTTCCTCTTTTTCTGTTTGAAGAAGCATCTCTGGGTCAACCTTCTCTTCATCTGCATCGTGGCTAAAGAGTTTGAAGGTTTCATCTGCTTCATCGCCAGACTCTGTTACCACTTCTTTGGCTATATCAGAAGCGTTTTCCCTATTGTCATCTCCAAAGAGATCGATCTCATCAAGCAAGAGCATCTCTTCGGCAATGTTCATCTTCTTAGTTTCTGTCGCTTCCTCTGAGGCTTCTTCTCCATCATCCAAAAGAGAGAGAATCTCATCGTCACTGCTACGTTCTTCTGTCTCAGCGGAGCTTTCTGTGGCTACCTCTTTCTCTTCCTCTTCTATCGCTTCTTGTAAGAGTTTTTCAATATCTTCATCTGCGATCTCTTCACTCTCTGTCTCTGAAGCATCTTCGCTGGTTATGGCCGCTTCATTTTCCAGTTTCGCCTCATCAGACGTTTGAATGCTTACAAGCTTAAGTGTTAAGCCGTCTACCCCATCCATAAGAGATACCGTTACAGGATAATTCGCAGTATTCTCCTCTTGTACGATTGTAAGGTGGGTATCATCTTCCAATGTCAAGGTGATCTCATTGAGTGCCAGTTTGGTATAAAATGTATCGCTGTTATCGATTTTGAGCAGTTCAAGGAGCTCTGGTGTAACCGCAACAACCTTCTCTGCTTGATTTATCATATAGTGCATTGTTTTCTTCTCTCCTTTTTATTGGTTCTCTTGAGCGAGCATCTCTTTGTAAAGTGCACTGCTCTCTTCTATTTCGGTTTCAGAAGCGGGTCTTCTTGCAGCAGTATATCCTGTCACATTGCCACTCTCATCAAAGACAGGGGTAATATGAGAATATACCCAGTAGTACCTTCCGTCTTTACGAAGATTCTTGACAATACCTGTCCACTCCTTTCCTGCCTTGAGTGTGTCCCAAAGATCCTGGAATGCAGCTTTTGGCATGTCGGGGTGTCTTACGATGTTGTGGTTTTTGCCAGTCAACTCTTTTTTGGTGTAATCGGCAATTTCACAAAATTTCCGATTCGCATAAGTGATAATACCTTTTAAGTCTGTAGAACTGACAATCAATCCTTCGGAGAACTTGTACTCCTCATCAATAGGTTCTGGTCTATTCATCTTTTTTCCTTCTTCAAAAAACTCTCCTCCATAAATAGTTAAGATAGTAGTAGCAAAGAGACCTTGATATAATTCTATATTAACTTTATTACATTTTAACTAAAAAGAGGATGAAAGAGAGAAACTTTTATGACTTTTTAGTGATTTTTGGGTGAATTTTCTAAAATCCGCTTGGCAACAGCTTCGGATGTAACACTTTTGAGCGTTTCGAAAGAGGCGTTGTAGATCGCCTCAAATGTACCGAAGTAGTCTAGAAGTTTCTGTACGGTTGCAGGGCCTACACCTTTTGTTTGCAGTAGTGATATCTGGGTATCTTGTTTACGTTTTTTCTTCTGATGGTAGGCGATGGCATAGCGGTGTGCTTCATCACGCTGACGCTGTATCCAGTGGAGTCTGGCATCGGTTGGTTTAAGCTCTACAATGCCGTTGTCGGTGTAGAGCAGATCTTTGGCCGCACCTTTGGCACGGTGGGCTTTGGCATCGAGCTTCTCTTTGGCTATGGCAATGACATCGAGGTTGACACCGGCATCTAAGAGGAGTCTTTTGGCAAGGTTGAGATTGGCCTGTCCTCCATCGAGTATCCAGAGATCAGGGGGTGGGTTTTGGGTAAAGTCGGCAATACGTCTAGAGAGCATCTCTCTCATCTGGCCTATTTCATCTTTGGCATCCAGTTCATAGCGGCGGTAGCTTGGTTTGTCCCACTTGCCATCACTCCAGACAACCATACCCCCTACGGTTGCTACGCCCATCATGTGGGAGTTGTCAAACGTCTCGACACGGTAGGGGATGGTGCTTAAGTCTAGCAGATCGGCAATGCGTTGCTCCATAATGCTTTGAGGTGGTTTTTGCTTCAAGAGCTCTGTGGCATTTTGCATGGCAAGTTGTATCAGCTTGGCCTTTGCTCCCCGTTTGGGGTGGTGTATCTGTATTTTTTTACCCAATCTTTCACTGAGTGTCGCCTCAAGCAGGTGTGGTTCGCTCAGTGCATCCGCAACAAGGATCTCACCTGTATTGTGTGGTGTATCGACACTGTAAAAGTCCAAAAGTGCCTGTTTATAAGCCTCATCATGATCAAAAATATGGGTTTGCCTAAAGTAGGTATGTGTAGAGGAGACGATCTTTCCGTCACGCATAAAGAGCTTTACAATGACACCTCGCTCATCACCATTGAGAATGGCAAAGATATCGGCATCGATGCCATTGGCCATATCGATCGAGGAGTGAAGGTTGAGTGCCTCGATCGCTTCAATGCTGTCACGAAGTTTGGCTGCCTCTTCAAAACGTTCCTGTGTCGCAAGGTGTATCATACGCTCTTGCAGCCTTTCAAGCAGGGGTGTACGCTTCACGATGGCCTCTTTTGCCTCTTGTACAGTCTCAGCATAGGCCTTGGGAGTAATACGCCCTTCACAAGGGGCAGGACACTTTTTGATCTGGTAGAAAAGACAGGCACGTTTCTCGTTGAGGCAAGATCGTTTCTGTACCAGTTGGTAGCAGTCATAAAGTGCATCTAACAGTGCGCGACCACCTGAAGGGAATGGGCCGTAGTAGGTGATCTTTTTGCCTTTGATCACCTTGCGGGTAATTTCAAAGCGGGGGAAGGGTTCAGACTCATCGATGTAGATATAGGGGTAGGTTTTGTCATCTCTTAGAAGGATGTTGTACTTGGGTTTGAGCTGCTTTATGAGTGAGTTTTCCAAAATAAGGGCATCCTCTTCACTCTCAACAACAAGGTACTCCAGCCCCTTAGCCTCGGAGAGCATTTTTAAAATGCGGGGGCTCTGGTTGGGGTTTGGGTGCAGTGAAGGGGTAAAACGCCAATAGCTCTTAACCCTTTTTTTCAGACTCTTCGCTTTCCCTACATAGAGGAGTTTTCCCAAGTTGTCAAAATACTGATATACCCCGGGTGCATCGGGGAGTGAACGGATTATCGATTGCAACGTATATTCTCTTTAATGGCTTCAAATTTGGCACGAAGCTCAGGATCGTCGGTTTCTATCTCAAATTCGCTTTTGGCAAACTCATGATAGTAGGGGATGGTATCCGGAGCCCTTTTTTCCTGTTGCAGTCTACGGTATTTGTCGGTAAAAATATTGACTTTTGAGGCCTTTAACATCTGACAATCAGGATCAATAGACGCCAATTGTGTTAATACGCTTTTTAATAAATCTTTATTATAATTGAGTTCCATTTTAAAGCCCGGATGGGAGAGTACGACATGGAGTGTGTCGTTCTTGACATAGACAAATGCGATCGCTTTTTGCCATTTTGGTGTCAAAAGTGAGAGAAACTTACGGTAACACCGCTGTGGCTTTAAAGATCTAAATTGAGGTTGGTTCACAAGATGAGAAAGAATAGTCGAGGCTTTTTTCATAAAGTAATTATAGCATCAATAAGCTGTATTGTCCTCTCCGGATGTGGTTATAAAACAGATCCTGTCTATATACCGGATGAACCGGCTGTCCCATCATCGATGGGTAAAACAGTATAAGGAAAAGATCTATTGAGTATGAAAAAGTATGACGTCATTATTATCGGTGCCGGTATTGCCGGATTGTATGCGGCGATGCAACTACCCAAGAGCAAAAAGGTGCTGGTGGTGTGTAAAGATATCCCCTGGGAGTGTAATACCTTCTATGCCCAAGGAGGGATGGTAACGGCACTCAATGAAGAGGATGTACCGCTACATATAGAAGACACCTTGGCTGCGGGGGCCTACCACAACGACAAAGAGGCGGTAGAGATTCTCTCTCGTACTTCACTCATTACCACACCTGAGCTGATTAAAGCGGGTATGGCGTTTGACAAAGATGAAGCAGGGAACATTCTCTATACCAAAGAGGCGGCACACTCTGCGAGTCGCATTGTTCATGCCGGAGGAGATGCAACCGGACGCTATATGCACTACTTTATGATGGTGCAGAACAGACATCAGCTACAGCGAAATACACTGGTGTACGATCTGCTGATTCAAAATGGACGCTGTTATGGGGTAAAGGCGACAGTCAACTATGAGCCTACCACCATCTATGCCGATGATGTTATCATCGCTTCGGGTGGTGTGGGTTCTCTTTATGCCTACAATACCAACTCCCGCACCGTCTCAGCCGACATTCACGGTATCTGTGTCGAAAAGGGGATCGAACTTTCCGATATGGAGTTTATGCAGTTTCACCCAACGGTATTTGTCGATACACCATACGCACGAAAACTGCTCTTAACAGAGGCATTACGTGGTGAGGGGGCCCATGTAGTGGGTGAAAAAGGAAACCGCTTCCTGTTTGATTATGACAAACGTGGAGAACTTGCCAGTCGTGATATTGTAGCCAGAGGTATTTTCGATTACAAACGTAAAACCGGAGAGCGTGTCTATCTGGACTTTTCGATGTTCGAGCCAAAGTGGTTCCATGAACGTTTCCCTAACATCACACGCACCTTTGAATCGCTAGGGTATCACTTCCCTCAAGACAGAGTGCCTATCTCTCCGGCATTTCACTATGCCAATGGGGGGATCAAGTGCGATACCAATGGGTGCATCCCGGGTATGGAGGGACTCTATGTCATTGGTGAGGCAGCACGTACGGGTGTACATGGTGCCAACCGTCTGGCATCCAACTCACTTTTAGAGGGAGTTGTTTTTGCAAAACGGGCTGTAGAGCATCTTTTGGGTAAAGCACATCAAGAGGTGCAGACACCTCTCTTTGAGAAGGATTATGGTAATATTCTGCACAAAGATAACGACAAAGCCTATAAACAGAAGTTGCGACAGGTGATGTGGGATGATATCGGTATCATCCGTACCACAAAAGGGTTGCACGAGGCAAAAAATATCATATACGATATGAAAAACCAAGAGATTGGACGGCTGCTTCAGTTACGTCTCAATACCGCTTCGGCGATTGTAGAGGCGGCACTGGCACGTAAAGAGTCTTTGGGCTCTCACTACATTGAGTCGTAGCCTTTGTATCGTATTGTCGATATCAACTATATTTTAGGAGACACTATGCACGATCAACTGCATTTGACAACCACATGGGTAGGGATACTCTCACTCATTATTTTCCTGGTAGGGTACTACTTTATTGCAACAGAGGACAAATATCATATCAATAAAGCCAAACCGGCATTGCTTGCAGGTACGGGTATCTTTATGCTTATTGGACTCTACTTCTCCATCAACGGGTTAGACGGACACCATCTTGAGACAGAGGTGAATCACCTGATTGTAGAGATCTCGGGTATCTTCTTCTTCCTGCTTGTGGCGATGACATATATTGAAGCGATGATCGATCGTGGTGTATTCTCGGCACTTCGTTATCGTCTGGTATCGCATGGTTATACCTACAAGAAGCTCTTTTGGGTAACGGGGCTGTTGGCCTTTTTCATCTCGCCCGTAGCAGACAACCTGACAACCGCATTGATCCTCTCGACAGTACTGCTTACCATAGACAAAGAGAATAAGAGCTTTCTTGTTCCGGGTGCGATCAACATTGTTGTAGCGGCCAATGCCGGTGGAGCATGGTCGCCATTTGGTGACATTACAACCCTCATGGTATGGGTAGCGGGTAAAGGGAGCTTCACAGAGTTCCTCTTCCTCTTTCCTGCGGCATTTATTGGGTGGGGTGTTACAGCCTTCTTGTTGAGCCGTTTTGTGCCAGATGGACAACCCCCATTCAATGCAGATGAGAAGAAAGAGGATATCCAAGAGGGTGGTAAAGCGATCATAGGCCTCTTTGCCCTAACCATCGCTTTGGCGGTACTTTCGCATCAGGTACTTCACCTTCCTGCTATGTGGGGTATGATGTTCGGGTTGGCACTACTGAAGATCTATGTCTACTACATCAACCAAAACAGTGGCCCAACACAGCTTAATGCCTTCTCATGGATCGCCAAGATCGAGAACGATACGCTTCTTTTCTTCTTTGGTATCTTGGCAGCTGTAGGTGGACTTCACTTCCTTGGATTCCTGGAGTACTTTACCGCACTCTACGAAGAGTTTGGTGCAACAGTTGTCAACATCGGTGTCGGGTTCCTCTCAGCGGTTGTGGACAATGTACCGGTGATGTCTGCGGTACTGAAAGCAAACCCGGACATGGGAGCCGATGCACAATCACAATGGATGTTGGTTACCATGACAGCAGGAGTAGGTGGAAGCCTCATCTCCTTTGGTTCGGCTGCGGGTGTTGGGGTTATGGGTAAGATGCACGGTGTCTATACCTTCTCTTCTCACATGAAGTATGCATGGACGGTGCTTATTGGGTACATCGTCTCTATAACTATCTGGTATGTACAATTCGAGATCTTGCATATTGGAGCACACCATATGTAACAAACAGAGGCAGCTTCGGCTGCCTTGTGCTATTGGTATGTCTGAATTTTCCATGGAAAACTCATGCATACAAATAAAAGGAAAATGCAGATGAAACAAGTACCTATTCTCGTACTCGATTTTGGTTCACAATATACACAGCTTATTGCAAGAAAACTCAGAGAGTCAGGTGTCTACACAGAAGTGGTGCCGTACCGTGAGAGCATTGAAGATATTAAAGCCAGAAAACCACAAGGGATCATCCTCTCTGGTGGCCCGGCATCCGTCTATGCAGAAGATGCCTATAAGCCGGACGATGCTATTTGGGATCTGGGGCTTCCTATTTTGGGTATCTGCTACGGTATGCAGCTTATCACCCAGCACTTTGGCGGAGAGGTGATTCCTGCCGATCATCACGAGTATGGAAAGGCGAAACTGCACATCGAGAATGAGAACTCTCCTATCTTTAAAGATGTCAAACAAGACTCTATTGTATGGATGAGCCACGGCGATCGTGCCGAGAGACTGCCAGAGGGGTTTGAGGTGGTTGGAACCAGCGAAAACTCACCCTATGCAGCCATTGCTGACGAGAGTCGCAACATCTACGCATTCCAGTTCCACCCGGAAGTCCACCACTCCCAAGAGGGTGTGGTGATGCTTAAAAACTTTGCCAAACACATCTGTGGATGTGAGAGCACCTGGAATATGGGAAGTTTTGCCAAAGAGAAGATTGCCGAGATCAGAAAACAGGTAGGCGACAAGAAGGTACTGTGTGGTGTCTCTGGCGGGGTTGACTCCTCTGTGGTTGCAGCGATGCTTAATGAAGCCTTGCCTAAAGAGCAGTTGGTGTGTGTCTTTGTCGATCAGGGGCTCTTGAGAAAAGATGAAGCACAGCAGGTACAAGATATGTTCAAACTGCTCGATATCCCTCTTATTACCATCGATGCCAAAGAGGAGTTCATGGCTGCACTGAAAGGTGTAACCGATCCTGAGCAAAAAAGAAAGATCATCGGCGAGAAGTTCATCGAAGTCTTTGATAAAGAGGCGAGTAAACATACCGATGTCAGCTTCCTCGCTCAAGGGACACTCTACACCGATGTGATCGAGTCTGTCTCTGTCAAAGGGCCTTCAAAAACCATCAAGTCGCACCACAATGTCGGGGGGTTGCCAGACTGGATGACATTTGAACTGGTAGAGCCACTCCGTGAGATCTTTAAAGATGAGGTCAGAAAGCTTGGCCTTGAGCTCGGGCTGCCAAAACATATGATCGGCCGTCATCCGTTCCCTGGGCCGGGACTAGCGATCCGTGTCATGGGTGAAGTCAACGAAGAGGCACTCAGACTTCTTCGCGAAAGTGATGCCATCATGCAAGAGGAACTCAGAGCCACAGGTTACTACGACAAAGTATGGCAAGCCTTTACGGTTCTTTTGAATGTTCAATCTGTAGGTGTCATGGGTGACAACCGTACCTACGACAATACCGTCTGTGTCCGTATGGTAGAGTCCGTCGATGGTATGACAGCCACCTTCGCCCATGTGCCACACGATGTTTTAGAAGGCATCAGCCGCCGTATTATCAATGAGATCGATGGGATCAACAGGGTAGTCTATGATATTAGTTCTAAGCCCCCAGCAACCATCGAATGGGAATAATGCTCGTTATTTTACTGCATCTTTGATCCAACGGCTTCGTTCCGTTCGGTCACATACTTTATTGTATGCTCCCTCTCTACACTCACGCCGTTAGATCAAATCTACAGCAAACTAACGGCATTATCTATTTTCTTTTCCATTTTACTTCATCTGCGGGGGAGTTGGTTCAGTCACTTACTTTTAAGTAAGCTCCTTTGCAACAACCCTCACAGCTAAAGCAAACTGAAAAAGACTTTGTACAACAACCTGCAAATCTAACGCCAACTAGAAAAAATTCACGGCATTATCTATTTTCTTTTCCATTTTACTTCATCTGCGGGGGAGTTGGCTCAGTCACTTATTTTCAAGTAAGCTCCTTTGCAACAACCCTCACAGCTAAAGCAAACTGAAAAAGATTTTGCAAAACAATCAATCACATACTTCAATGTGTGAATTGACGGTGCATTAAAATGCACCCTACATCACTTTTGCAAGAACTTCTTATCAATCTGTAGGGCGTAATTGATGGCACCATTTTAAAGTTTAGTCAAATTCACTAAACTTTCTTTCAAAAAAACTTGAAATATTTACCGAAATATACTATAATCCGTCAAAATTTATCTAATATGTGAGGAGAAACCGAATGGCAAAACATCAGTTTCAAACCGAAATTGGGCAACTGCTCAAGCTTATGACACACTCTTTGTACTCGAACAAAGAGATCTTTTTACGAGAGCTTATCTCGAATGCAAGTGATGCACTTGACAAATTCAACTATCTTAAATTAACCGATGATCGGTTTAAAGAGGAGGATTGGACTGGAAAGATCAATGTAAAACTCGATAAAGAGGATGGCTCTATTACCATTGCTGATAATGGTATCGGGATGAATGAATCGGATTTGATGGAGAACCTTGGTACCATTGCAAAATCTGGAACCAAAGCTTTTATGGAGCAGCTTACCGGCGATGCCAAGAAAGACTCTAACCTCATTGGACAGTTTGGGGTAGGGTTCTACTCTGTCTTTATGGTAGCAGATCATGTCGATGTGATCTCTAAAAAAGCGGGGGAGGATCAGGCATACAAGTTCTCAACCGATGGTACGGGTGAGTATGAGATCAACCCTGTTGTCAAAGAGGCACACGGTACCGTGATCTACATTAAGCTCAAAGAGGATGAGCAGGAGTTTCTTGACAAATGGCGTGTCCAAGAGGTGATCAAGAAGTACTCTAACCACATCGCCTACCCGATCATGCTCAACTATGAAGATGTTGAGTATGAGGGTGAAGGGGATGATAAAAAAGAGAAAAAAGTATGGAAGAGTGAAAAAGTCAATGAGGCAACTGCACTCTGGACACTGCCAAAGAGTGAGCTCAAAGAGGAGGACTACATTGAGTTCTACAAAACCATTGCCCACGACAGCGAAGAGCCGTTGCTTTACCTGCACAACAAAGTAGAGGGGGCAACAGAGTTTACCACACTCTTTTACATCCCAAATACCGCACCGATGGATATGTACCGTGCAGACTATCAGCCGGGTGTCAAGCTCTATGTCAAGCGTGTATTCATTACCGATGACGATAAAGAGCTCTTACCACCATATTTAAGATTTGTACGCGGTATCATCGACTCTGAAGATCTACCGCTTAATGTCAGCCGTGAGATCTTGCAAGAGAATCGTATCTTGGCGAACATTCGACAAAATTCAGTCAAAAAGATCCTTACAGCGATTAAAAAGCTAGAGGGTGAGAAGTTTGATCGTTTTGTCTCACAGTACAACCGTGTAATGAAAGAGGGTATCTATACCGATCATGTCAATAAAGAGATACTCCTGGATATTGTACGCTATAAAAGTTCAAGTCAAGAGGGGATGGTATCGTTTGCAGACTACATCTCCAGAGGTGACAGCGAGAAGAAAGAGATCTACTATATCATCGGTGAAGATGAGAAGGTGCTTCGTAACTCACCGCTGCTAGAGGCGTATAAAAAAGCCAATATTGAAGTGCTCATTATGGATGACTATGAGGTAGATAGCATCGTTACACCGATGATTGGTGAGTACCAAGGGTGGACGCTTAAAGACATTACTACCATCGAGGCGCCTGATTCTCGCAGTGAAGAGGAGAAAAAAGAGATCGAAGAGGAGTTTAAGCCTCTGGTAGAAAAACTCAAAGAGACTTTAGGTGAAGAGGTGAAAGAGGTGAAGATCTCTACCCGTCTAACCGAGTCTCCAAGCTGTGTCGTCAAAGATAGTTCAGATCCTATGGCACAGATGGCGGCAATGTTTGCTCAGATGGGACAAGAGGCACCTGAAATCCCGTTGATCCTTGAGATCAACCCAGATCACGAGATGATCAAGAAGCTAGAGAAGGTAGAGGATGATGCAACCTTTAACGATATGGCCTGGCTGCTTCTTGATACGGCGAAACTCTCTGAAGGGCTCGAGCCTAAAGATAAAGTGGCATTTGCACACCGCATTGCCAAGTTTGCTTCCAAAGCACTCTAATTGAGACTGAGTGAGGGGTTGCTTCCCTCGCTTATGTTATAATCTGCATCAATCTTTTACATTAGGAAATCATTGTGAATACAACACCTATGTCAGCACAAAAAAAGGCCACAGTAGTCTCAACATCGGTTGCTACGCTGTTGGTTTTTGTGAAGTTGGCCATCGGTTTGGCAAGTGGTTCGGTAGCTGTTCTTGCCTCTGCTATCGATTCACTGCTTGAT
>Ga0256843_1003017_pt1 | contig 11923 bp, 13 predicted proteins | sample AlvinellametaG_FD_191572 | JGI IMG/M metagenome (GOLD analysis project Ga0256843, IMG submission 191572) | Pompeii worm associated microbial communities from hydrothermal vent at the East Pacific Rise, Pacific Ocean - Alvinella | ecosystem: Host-associated > Annelida > Integument > Unclassified ... | reverse complement strand
GAATAACGTTCTACCATGATTACCCTTATGTGTGTTAAATTTTGCTATTATTCTACCCAAATAGCAGTTATATAGGAATTAAAATGCCCTTTGTCAAAGAGAAGTTTCACGTGAAACAAACCATGCCGGCTTTCTTGTTCATCATGCGAACATTCAACTATACACAGGGAGAGGCACAAAGACTTATCTGTAAAGGCAGATTACTCATTGATGGAGAGTCCATCTATAACCCTGGTACCAAATTAAGCCCGGGAGAGGTGGAGATAGTTCACTTCAAACCTTCAGGAACAGGTGTACGCCCTCTCTTTCAAAACAAAGATTTTATGGTTTTTGAAAAACCTTCCGGTGTCTTAGTCCATCCCAATACCATGTCAACCCCCTACTCCATGCTTGATGAGATCCGTGCTATCAGCGGCGACAAAGCCAATGCCACACACCGCATTGATATGGAAACTTCAGGACTGCTGCTTGCCAGCAAACATAAGAAGGCGGAAAACTATCTCAAGAACAGTTTTGAAATGAAAAAGATCAGAAAAAGCTACCTTGCCTGGGTTGACGGGAAACTCACGGAACCTTTCTTTGTTGATCTTCCTATTAAGATCAATGACGACTATTCCCAAACCAAACATAAAGTCTTTGTTGATGAATCAGGCAAACATGCACATACCGATTTCACACCTCTCTACTACGATGAGGATCTGGATGCCTCCCTGATTGCCTGCTACCCCTTAACAGGTCGTACACACCAGATACGCATCCATTTGTTTCACGTGAAACACCCTATTCTCGGCGACCCTATTTACGGCACCACCTTTCAGACAGCCAATGCATACCTGGATGATACTCTTACGGCTGAAGAACGGTTCATACAGACCGGGGCCACCCGCCTCATGCTTCATGCACAAACACTGCGTTTCCCTTATGGAGCGAATTATCACATAGAAAGCAAAATGGATTTTAAGGGAATGAAGGAGTTGATCTGTAGTAAAAACAAAAGAAGATTTAATCGATCATTGTAGGGGTCGATCCCTGTGTCGACCTGTCACATTAGAATATAAAAAACAGATTTCCATGTACGGGCAGACACACAGGTCTGCCCCTACAATATAATCGTGAACCCATTCCTTACGGGAGTGGTCATCCTCCCGTTATTCGTCCTCATCAATGCGATTGGCATCATAGATGAACCAGCCACCACCGATACCCACGACTAAGATAATGAACCCCAATAAAAAATCTTGTACTTCCACTATTGACTTCCTTCCAACTCTTGTTCTCTCAACTGTCCGCAGGCAGCAGAAATATCTAAGCCTTTGGACTCTCGGATGGTGCAATGTAGTCCTCTTTTGGTTAAATACTCCTGAAACTTCTTCATATCCGCTTCACTCGGACGCTTGAACTCCGTACCACCATACGGATTAAAATAGATCAGGTTCACCTTTGCTTTAATGCCGTCAAGAAGTTTTAGAAGCTTCTTTGCTGCCGAAATATCATCGTTGACATCTTTAATAACAAGGTATTCAAACATCACCCGTTTACGGTCATTGACAGGGAAGTTCTTCACAGCCGTGATGATGGACTCGATATTATACGCCTTGTTAATAGGCATCAACTGCTGACGCAGGTCATCATCAACCGCATGTAAAGAGATGGCAAGGTTCACCCCAAGCACCATCTTTCCAAGCTTCTCAATCTTGCTACTGAGTCCAGAGGTGGAGATAGTCTGACGGTGCGGGGCGATCGCCATCCCTTCTTCATCTGCAAAGATCTTGACAGATTTGGCAACTGCATCCAGGTTGTCCAGCGGTTCCCCCATACCCATGAAAACGATGTTGACACGACGGTTGGCAGCAATATCATTGTCCTTCTTGATCATACGCAGCTGCTCGACGATCTCACCGGCAGTCAAATTTCGCATAAAACCGCCCTTTGCGGTCAAACAAAAGGCACACCCTACCTTACACCCTACCTGAGAGGAGATACACACTGTATAGCGCTCCTGATGCTTTACAGAGCCATCTTCATGATACTCCTTGTCACGCATTAAAAGCAGTACCGCTTCAACCGTATGCCCGTCATGGAGTTCAAAAAGATATTTACGGCTTCCGTCAATGCTGTCTTGCACGGTTAAGGTTTTAAGCGGTGTTAGGGTGTATTTCTTGTCCAACTCCTCCCTCATCAATTTGGGGAGGTTTTTCATCTCCTCAAAATCCATCGCGTATTTATGGTAGACCCACTGGTAGATCTGTTTGGCACGGAATGCCGGTTTTATCTCTTGGGCTAACTCTTCTTTGGTCAGGTCTTGAATGATTTGTTTATTCATAGGTTTTCTTTCTTCTTGTAGATCGGGGTATTCTTGCCCCAAGATTTTACATCAATTTCTTCATGTATGATATTTTTTGCTCATTTGGTGTCGGGGTGAGGACACTCCGACCTACATGAATTACTTTGCTTCAGCACGTGCTTTGACATATGTTGTCAGACGATTCATTGCTTCGGCATGGTTCTTTTTGAAATCTTCATGTGCATTCTCATCACAGTAGTTGGTAACAATAAAAATACCCGCAACAGGAATACCGAACATCTGAGCTACTTTCATCACAGCAAAAAACTCCATATTCTCAATATGCATATTTTGTGCTGTATAGTGTTCCCATATCTTTTTATTGGTTGTAATATAGTTTGAAGAGTTTACAATCGTTTCACGTGAAACATCTTCGACAGATGAAATGACATTATCGATAGGAGAGTAGGAGTTTCCCTCAAAAAAACTCTGTTCCACATTGGCAGCAACTCTGGACTCTACAATATCAAAGATCTCTTTCTCTCCGTATGAACCTGCCGTTCCGACAAAAACAATATGATCAGGCTTTCCCAGTTCACATATACGTGTCAGATTGACTGCCGATTCGATCAGTCCTATTCCAATAGGATGCGCAAACTCAAACTGTTCACTCTTTCCTGCACAAACGATCATTTTAAAGCCTTACCGGAATATTTTCAGATTTAAGATAGCGTTTAAGATCCATAATATCGATCTCCCTGAAGTGGAAGATCGATGCTGCTAGTGCTGCATCGGCATACCCTACGGTAAACGCCTCTTTCATATGCTCCATCGTCCCTGCCCCACCACTGGCAATGACAGGAATATTCACCAACTCACCGATCTTTCTATTAAGTTCATTGTCGAACCCTGCTTTGGTGCCATCCGCATCCATAGAGGTCACAAGCAGTTCACCTGCCCCTCTCTCATACGCCTCTTTTGCCCATGCAAGCGCATCGATACCCGTATCGTTACGTCCGCCATGGGTGAAGATATGCCACTCACCTTCAGCCACTCTTTTGGCATCGATCGCAACAACAATGCACTGTGAACCGAAACGTTTCGCTCCCTCTTCAATGAATGCCGGGCGTTTGATGGCTGCGGAGTTGATGCTTACTTTGTCACACCCGACATTGAGCAGTGCATAGATATCTTCAAGTTTACGGATTCCGCCACCTACGGTCAGCGGGATAAATACCTCTTCCGCTACTTTTTTTACCACATCAACAATCGTATCACGTCCTTCATGGCTGGCACCGATGTCAAGAAAAGTCAATTCATCCGCACCCTCTTCGTTGTAACGGCGTGCCACTTCCACCGGATCGCCTGCATCACGCAAGCCCACAAAGTTCACACCCTTGACCACACGTCCGCCGTCTACATCAAGGCACGGTATAATTCTTTTTGCAAAATAGTCCATCTATTTGTCTCGATTCATTTAAAATTATGGTAAGATTATACAAAAATTATCCCAAATCGGGGGTTAGCCTTATAATATAGGCGAGTATAAAGGTAGATTATAGTATGATTATTGATAATTTGGCGGAATTTGCATCGAAAAAATTCGGTCAGAACTTTTTAAAAAATGATGTCTATCTGCACAAAATCATCCAAGCGATGCCCGACGACGACCTAAGAGTCGCTGAGATCGGGCCTGGCTTAGGTGATTTAACCAAAGAGCTTGTAAAAGTTCGAAATGTCACAGCATTTGAGGTTGATAAAAGATTATGTGAGCATCTTACAACGGAATTTGAAGCACCCATCTCACAGGGACGCTTCGAGCTGCGTTGCGGAGATGTGCTTGAGCGTTGGGGGGAAGGCGCTCTGCTTGATGAGCCTTATCATCTGGTAGCGAACCTGCCCTATTATATTGCAACCAATATTATTTTAAAAGCATTTAAAGATCCATTGTGCCGCTCCGTGTTGGTCATGGTTCAAAAGGAAGTAGCTGTCAAATTCGCTGCCAATGCCGGACAAAAAGAGTTTTCCGCCCTTTCTGTTCTCGCACAGAGCGTCGGTCGCGCCACACTCTGCTTCGAAGTTGAGCCCGAAGCATTCGTGCCGCCGCCGAAAGTGACTTCCGCCGTGCTTTTAATCGAGAAAGACCGCAGTCAGGATGATGAGAAGTTTGAAGCGTTCCTCAAGATCGCTTTTGCGCAGCCGCGTAAAAAACTCTCAAAAAACCTCTCTTCGGCTTTCTCTAAAGATATTGTTGCGCAAACCTTCGCAAAACTGGCACTTGATGCCAATATGCGGCCTCATGAAGCTGAGACATCTATTTATCATCTGATATATAATGAATTAAAGGATAAGTTAGATGGAAAACAACAATCAAAACAGCGCAAACAATCAAAATCAAGGGCAAAAAACACCCAACAGCAATAGTGAACAGGGACAAAAACCCCAGCGCAACAGAAGACCCAATCCCCATAGACAGAACAATAACCAAAACCGCCCCAAACAAGAGGGTGAAAGACGTGAAAACCCTAACAGGAAACCACAATCGAACAGAAAACCAAACCCCAACAGACAGGGTGGAAACCAAAATAACCAACGCAATGAAAGTCAGGGGAACAATTCTAACAGAAAACCAAACCCCAACCAGAAGAATAATAACAGAAAACCCAACAACCAAAACAGAAACAATGGAAACAAAGGGCGAGGGAACAAGCGTAAAAACGTTACGACTGTCAATGATGCAATGAGAGCCTCCATCGAAGAGAACAAACGTGTTCAGGAAGCCAGAATGGCACCCTGGAAGCAGATGGATCTTAACAGTAAAGGAAAAGTACGATTCACACCGCTTGGCGGACTGGGTGAGATCGGTGGAAACATGGCCGTTCTTGAAACAGAGAGTACGGCAATTATCATTGATGTAGGTATGAGCTTCCCGGATGAGACGATGCACGGTGTGGATATCCTGGTACCGGACTTCAGCTACCTGCATACCATCAAAGACAAGATTAAAGCGATCGTTATCACCCATGGTCATGAAGACCATATCGGCGCTATGCCATACCTCTTTAAAGAGCTGAAATTCCCTGTTTACGGAACACCATTGGCACTTGCAATGATCGAAAATAAATTCAATGAGCATGGTCTTAAAGCAGATGCCAAATACTTTAACTTTGTTACCAAACGTAAGCAGTACACTATCGGTGATATGAAGATAGAGTGGATCCACAACACCCACTCCATCATCGATGCATGTTCTCTTGCCATCGAGACACCGGCAGGTATTTTGATGCATACGGCTGACTTTAAGATCGACCATACACCAGTAGACGGTTACACCATGGATCTTAGACGTTATGCCTATTATGGCGAAAAAGGTGTATTGTGCCTCTTCTCAGACTCAACCAACTCCCATAATCCGGGATTTACCAAGAGTGAAACCGTAGTAGGAAAGACTTTCGACTCTCTCTTTGAGATGGCAAAGGGGCGTGTGATCATGTCTACCTTCTCATCGAATGTACACCGTATTTTCCAGGCAATGGAGCGTGGTGTCAAACACGGAAGAAAGATCTGTGTTATCGGGCGTTCAATGGAGCGTAACGTTGAAACCAACCGTGCACTTGGCTTTGTAGACATCGATGATAGACACTTCATCGAAGTACATGAAGTACCAAAATATGCAGACCATGAAGTACTCATCGTCACCACCGGTTCACAGGGAGAAACGATGGCAGCACTCAACCGTATGGCAACCGATGAACACAGACACATCAAACTCAAACCAAGCGATACGGTCATCATCTCGGCATCTGCTATTCCGGGGAATGAGGCTTCTGTCAGTAAGCTGATGAACCTGCTCATCAAAGCAGGCGTTACGGTACGCTATAAAGAGTTCAGTGATATTCACGTCTCCGGGCATGCTGCACAGGAAGAGCAAAAACTCATCCTCAGACTGGTACAGCCGAAGTTCTTCCTGCCTGTACACGGTGAGTACAACCACATCGCCAAACATGCACAGACAGCCGTAAGCTGTGGTGTTGATGAGAGAAATATCCTACTTATGAGTGACGGAGACCAGGTTGAGATCACACCAAAGTACCTCAAGAAGGTCAAAACAGTCAAAACAGGCAAGACCTATATTGACAACCAGAATAATATGACTATCGAGAACGATGTTGTACTTGACAGGCAGAAACTGGCAGAAGACGGTATTGTGACCATTGTGGCACAGATATCACAAAGTAACGGAAAAATGGTAGGAAAACCTGTCGTCTATACACATGGACTTGTTCCGGACAAAGAGGATAAAAAGTTTGCCAAAGAGATCGAACATATTATTGAAACCATGCTGTTAAATATGAAAGAAGGCGGAATGAAAGACCATACTGTCATTGAAAATGAGATCAGAAATGCCGTACGCAAACATGTGATCCGTACCAAAAAACGCTATCCACTTATCATCCCTACCGTTTTCATCGTATAACCCTCTCCTCTGCCGGCATCTTTTATGCCGGCAATTATGCTATAATCACACAATCAAATCTTATCCGCAAAGCAGAAACATGGACCTTATTCAGATCGCAAAAGAAACACTACAGATAGAGATTGAGGCACTTGAAAAGATGATAGCCCGCCTTGACGGGAATTTTCTTGAAGCCATCGAACTCATTTTGAATACCAGAGGCAAACTGATTATTACCGGTGTAGGAAAATCAGGACTTGTCGGTGCCAAAATAGCAGCTACTTTTGCCTCAACAGGTACATCCAGCTTCTTTCTTCACCCTACGGAAGCCCTTCACGGCGATCTGGGGATGATTGGGAAAGAGGATACCCTGCTTGCTATCAGCAGCAGCGGTGAAAGTGAAGAATTAACCAAAATTTTACCCCATATCAAACGTTTTGAGATCCCTTTGATCGGTATGACAGGGAACAAAGAGTCCTCTTTAGGGCGCTATGCCGATGTATGGCTCGATATTGCCGTTGAAAAAGAGGCCTGCCCTCTCAATACCGCTCCAACTGCCTCCACTACCCTGACTATGGCATTGGGGGATGCTCTTGCTGTGGCACTGATGAAAAAACGGGGTTTCCAGAAAGAAGATTTTGCTTCTTTCCATCCGGGAGGAAGTCTGGGGAAAAAACTCTTTGTCAAGGTCAAGGATCTGATGCGCACGGAGAATCTACCGATTATCGATGAAAAAACAGCACTGAAAGAGGCAATTGTCGTAATGAGCGAAGGGAAACTGGGAAATGTGCTCATCGTCAATGACAAAAAAGAGTTCACTGCCCTGCTCAGCGACGGTGACCTGCGCCGTGCTCTGATGAAAGAGGACTTCAGCATGGATGAGCCTGCCCTCACCTATGCAACCAAAGCCCCAAAAAGCTATAGCAATACCGAGCTTCTTGCCAGTGAAGCACTTGAGATCATAGAGGATGCACGTATACAGTTGCTTCCGATTACCGACAGTAAAAATCGTATAGTGGGTGTATTGCACATTCATGATCTTGTTACTGCGGGCATTAAACGTACCTAAGAGAGAACCATGAGACTGAATAAATATATCGCACACAATACCAAATACTCCAGAAGAGATGCAGACAAGCTGATCGAGGCAGGAGAAGTAACTCTGAACAAACGCCCTATCAAAGAGTTCGGGTATGAAGTACAGCCCGGAGACCGCATCTTTGTCAAAGGGAAGATGGTCAAGGAGAAAGGCAATGAGGTGACTGTCATTGTCTATAACAAGCCCAAAGGGGTTCTTGTCACCAAAAAAGACGACAGGGGTCGTACAACCATCTATCATAAATTACCGGGAAAATTCAGGCACTTTATCCCTGTAGGCAGGCTGGACTTCGCTTCAGAAGGACTTTTGCTCTTAACGGACAATGTAGAAGTTGCGACGGCGCTGATGGAGAGTAAACTTGATAGAACTTATAATATCAAAATCGACAAGCCTATCACCCAAGAGATGGTGACTGCAATGAAAGAGGGTCTCGTTCTGGATGATGCACGTGCCGGTGCACATGAAAAAAGCAAGATACACAGTATGGAGTTCGCTCCCTTTATTGCTTTTGACGTACGTTCAGAAGGAAAGAGCTACACCAAATTGCGCGTGACCATCAATGAAGGAAAGAACAGAGAACTGCGCCGATTCTTTGCACACTTTGACGCCAAGGTCCTTGACCTCAAACGTGTGGCATTCGGAGGGATAGAACTTAATAACCTCCCTACCAATAAAACCCGCTTCTTCACCAAACGTGAATATGATGACCTGCATGCCTTCCTCAAACAGCGCAAAAAAGAGCAGAAAAAAACGCAACGTAAAGCAAAAGAAGAGACACAAGAATAGTCATGTCCAATCTGGCACTCAAATACCGTCCCAAAACCCTCGATGAGATCGTCGGACAGGAGAGACTGCTCGGCAAAGAGGGGATCTTGCGCAAGCTGATAGAGACCAACACATTGGGACATACGTTCCTCCACGGTCCTCCCGGATGCGGGAAAACCACCCTTGCCCGTGTGATCGCTGCCACACTGGATCGTCCTTTTTATGAGATGAACGCCACCTCTCTCAAAATAGAAGAGATACGTAAAATATTTAAAACCTACCAAAATGCCCTGCAAAAGCCCCTCATCTTCATCGATGAGGTACACCGTCTGAGCAAGAACCAGCAGGAAGTTCTGCTCCCCTTCATGGAAAACAACGCTGCACTTATCATCGGGGCATCCACCGAGAACCCCTACTACAGCATGACAGCTGCCATGCGTTCACGTTCACACCTTTTTGCACTTGACCCCGTTAACGAATCGGTTATGGAAACCTTTTTGGAAAAGGTACTCTCAAAAGAGCATATTAAGATTGAAGATGAAGCGAAAACATACCTCATACACTCCAGCAGCGGCGATATGCGTGCCATGCTTAATCTGCTGGAAAGTGCGCAGGCTGTCTCTTCCCCCATACGCCTTGAGGTACTCAAACAGATACGCCCTCATGCCATGCAGGCAGGTTCAGCAGAGAGTGACAGCCACTATGAGCTTACCTCCGCCATGATCAAAAGCATCCGTGGCTCCGATATCGATGCGGCACTCTACTGGCTGGCACGTCTCATTGAAGGTGGAGAACCTGCCGACTTCATTGCCAGACGGCTTGCCATTCTTGCCAGTGAAGATATAGGCAACGCCAACCCTCATGCACTCAATCTTGCTGCTTCAACACTGAGTATTGTCATGCATATCGGCTACCCAGAGGCACGTATCAGCCTCTCCCAGCTGGTGATATACCTTGCCTCCTCTCCTAAATCAAACAGTGCCTATATGGCAATAAACAAGGTACAGAAAGCCATTAGAGACGGGGAGATACAAGCAGTTCCCGATCATATCAAAACCTATGCCAAGCATTACCGTTACCCGCATGATCACGGTGGATGGATAGCACAATCCTATCTGCAAAGCCCCCTGCACTTCTACGATACCCAGCAGATCGGTTTTGAAAAGACGCTGTGGGAGTGGCACCAAAAGATCACCCTTCCCTCCTCCTGACACAGTTTTGCCACAATTGTATGCTATAATCAATTATTAAATTTATCTCATTAAAGGATTTGGTTATGGTGTATCAAAAAGAGCTTTACCTCTCTTTCTTTGCGGCAATACTGATAAACGGCTGCACAGGAAGTGAGGTTGTACCAAACAATGCAACACAAACAGGTGCCGTTACAGGTGCGATTGCAGGCTCTGTGATCGGTTACAATACCAAAGGACATCACAGAGGACAGAGAGCTGCCATCGGTGCAGTTGCCGGTGCTGCAACCGGAGCACTGATAGGCAATGCCATTGACAGCAATACCCCTCCACCGGAAGATACAAGTGGATGGCATGAATAAAATGATAACAACAAAGGAGAATCAATGAAATGGAATAAATTAGTACTGTTTTCAGCAGCAGCTGTCTTTACACTGAGCGGATGTTACAATCAACCCGGACTTGTCGAAGATACAAACTATGACCGTACGAAAACAGGTGCTGCAACAGGTGCCCTTGCCGGTGCAGTGATCGGATACAATACAAAAGGACATCATAAAGCTGAAAGAGCCCTTATTGGCGGACTTTTAGGGGCTGCACTTGGTGGAGCTGTCGGATACAGTATGGACCAACAGGCAAATGAAATCGCCCATGCGCTCGGTACAGGGGTGAATAACGATCCGCTTGCAGCACTTGATCCTGAAAATGACATTATTGTTTCCAAGCATCCTGACCATGTTCAGATCATGTTTAGAGATAAAATGATGTTCGCAACCAACTCTTCAAGACTACAACCACATGCGCGCCGTAAAGTACAGAAAATTGCCCAACTACTTGCAAACTACCCTCAAACTGTTGTAGGTGTAGCAGGCTTTACAGACAATACGGGAAGCTATGATTATAATTTAAGGCTTTCGGAGAAACGTGCAAGAACTGTTGCCAACATTCTGGCAGTGAACGGTCGTCCACTTGTCAAAGGGTGTTCATGGGAAAAACCGATCGCACCAAACAACAGTGCAAAAAACAGAGCATTAAACCGCCGTGTAGAGGTATATCTGTATGCTGACAGAAATGCGATGAGCGATCCGTGCAGGTAAAAGTTTTTTCAGAGCTTTTCAAGCATCTGCTTGGTCTGCTCTGCATTTAATAAACCGGAGAAAAACTTATCTTCTGCCTTATCGATACGTTGTAAGAGTTTTTGAACCAGTTCCTCTCCCCTTACTCTATTCTTCACAAATCCTCTCATTGTATCAAAGTCCGGAAAAATATCCAAAAATTCTGTTTTCAACGGACTGGCATTCCATGCCTTGATCTGTGTTGCAGGGTCAACAAAAGAGACATCAAGAATATCCTGCCCTATGCTGTCTGTTTTCATATATTGCGCATATTGATTTTCCTGCTGATATGAAGCATCCCTTAGTGGGTCATTTTCCATCTCTGTATCTTTTATCACATTCATAACAAAATAAAAAAATACTGCCCCTATGATGAGAAAAAATATAAAACTTTTATCCATATTACATCCTGTTCTAACTTCTATTTATTCTGCTAATTATACTATGATTTTAGAGAAAAGGTATAATAAAAATATGTTTGATAGATTTATGTAGACAGTTAGAGGGAAAATATATAAAAATGATACTGTATATAAGTGGTGCGGATGAGAGGACTCGAACCTCCACACCGTTAGGCACCAGATCCTAAGTCTGGCGTGTCTACCAATTCCACCACATCCGCATGATCCTGCATTGAAGCAAGGGTGGTACACCCGTCAGGATTCGAACCTGAGACCGCCCGCTTAGAAGGCGGGTGCTCTATCCAGCTGAGCTACGAGTGCATTATTAAATTATTTTACATCATCTAAATTACTTGGTCGTTAAATGTGACTAGTCACATGAGCCGACTGCTGAAGTCATTATATGGTACGCCAGAGAGGACTCGAACCCCTAACCCTCAGATCCGAAGTCTGATGCTCTATCCAGTTGAGCCACTGGCGCTTCATTTCGGGGTTATTCCTGTTAATACCAATGGGGTAGGCGACGGGGCTCGAACCCGCGACAACCAGTGCCACAAACTGGTGCTCTACCAACTGAACTACGCCTACCATAAAAACGATTATTTTAATGATG
>Ga0256843_1003015_pt1 | contig 11928 bp, 16 predicted proteins | sample AlvinellametaG_FD_191572 | JGI IMG/M metagenome (GOLD analysis project Ga0256843, IMG submission 191572) | Pompeii worm associated microbial communities from hydrothermal vent at the East Pacific Rise, Pacific Ocean - Alvinella | ecosystem: Host-associated > Annelida > Integument > Unclassified ... | reverse complement strand
TTTTTTAACTGGTGACATCAAATACCATGATGCGATGAAAGCGATGAGTGAAGATTTGATGATGGTGGATATTGGTCATTATGAATCTGAACAATTTTTTGCAGAGATTTTACTTAAAGAATTGAAAGTTTTACCTATTTTGGCTATAATTGCGAATTCTAAAAACCCATTTGAGACACAAACGTATTAAAGATAGGTTATTAAAAGCGTGTATCACGCTATGAGAACACCCTTAAACTCCAAAAGGACCAAGATTGAATAAACATCTAAATGAGCTAATTGAGCTCTCTAACAATGACAAAGCGATTGACTCTTATACACCACAACTTGAAGCTGCCGATAAAAAAGTAGCAAAGATTCAGAAAAAAATAGATATGTCACAAAGTCAATTAGATACATTAACTGCAAATATTGCTGAGAATGAAGAAAAAGTGAAATCATTTGATGAGCAACTTATGTTACTAAATGAACAATTAGTAAATAACGCTAAAAAACTGAAAGAAATTTCAACAGAAAAAGAGATGAAAGCACTCTCAGTTGAAGAAGATTTAGCAAAAGAAAAAATGAAATTTGCAAATGAAGAGATTGAAAGACTTCAGTCTATTAACGAAACAAAAAAAGTATTACTTTCGGAAGAAAATGAAAAACTTTCTGCACTTTTAGATGAGTTCAAAGTTTTAAATGAAGTTGTTTCTGTAGAAAAAGCAGAAATAGAAAAACTCAAAGGTGAGCTTTTTGTAAAAAGAGAAGAGTTAAGCAGAAACCTTGAGCAAAAAGTACTTGCATTTTATGAAAAAATTCGTATTTGGGCGGGAAATACAGCAGTAGTTCCTGTTAAAAAACAGGCATGTTACGGTTGTTATATGAAGCTTAATGACAAAACATATGCAGAAGTGATTAAGGCAGATGAAATTGTAAACTGTCCTCACTGTGGACGTATTTTATACCTAGAGCCAGTGACAGCAGAAGAAGCGTAAGCTTCTTTTTTTGGAGTTTTCTCTCCTTTTGGAACTATAATGAATAAAGTATTTTTTTCTTTTTATAGTATAGTTTCTTTTTTACTTTATTTTTTATCTCTTCCTTTCTTATTTTTATTCTCCTTTAAATCTAAATATAAAGTTTCTATTCCTGCAAGATTTTTTTTATGGAGAAATTCTCCTTTAAAAAAAGAGGGTATTTGGTTTCATTCTTGTAGTTTTGGAGAAGCAAAAGCCATTCACCCTCTTGTAGATGCTTTACCTCAAGAAGTATTGCGTATGAGTACTACAACCCAAACGGGCTTTAGTGCTATACAGAACTATACAAAAGAGAGTAGATATTTTCCTTTTGAGCCACTACTCTTTTGGTGGATAAAACCTCAAAAAGCTTTGGTGGTCATGGAAGCAGAGTTTTGGTATTTACTTTTTGCTTTGGCTAAAAAAAGAGGGGCAAAGACACTACTGATTAATGCACGTATGTCTGAGCGTTCTTACCCTAAATACCAACGTTTAGGGTGGCTTTATAAGCAGATATTTAAGCAGATAGATGAAGTGTATACCCAAACACACTTAGATAAAGAACGCCTTATGGCTTTGGGGGCTAAAAATGTAGTTGTAACGGGCAATATTAAGCTCTCAAAATTGCCTCAGCCTAACAAAGTTTTAGAGAAACCTAGTGGGCTTATTGTCTGTGGAGCAAGTACGCATGAAGGTGAGGAAGCACTCATTTTAGAGGCATTTCTTGCCTTGAAAAAAGAGCGAAAAGATGCAAAGCTTATCGTTGTACCCCGTCATCCAGAACGCTTTGAAAAAGTAGCTGAGTTGATTGAAAATGTAGCCAAAAGTGAGCAACTCTCTTGGCATCGGTATTCTAAGCTAGCAGATTTTTCTAGTGATATAGTACTTGTTGATGCGTTAGGAGAATTGGTCAATATTTACGCGATGACAGACATTGTTATGTTAGGGGGTGCATTTGAACCTATTGGTGGTCATAATGCAGCAGAAGCAGCCCAATTTGGATGTAAGATACTCTCTGGTAAACATTATTTTAATCAGACCGATATCTTTAATGCCATAGAGGGCATAGTGATTGTAGAAAATAGTAATTTAACACGAAGGCTTTTGCAGTATGGATTGCTTAAGTCTACGAAGATTAAGTACCGTACCGATATATCACCTATTGTAAAGAGTTTACAAAATGTGTTATGAAGAAAAAGAGGGAACAGTAAGTTTGCGTATTAAGGCTCAGCCTAATGCAAGCAGATCTGAGTTTTGTGGTTTATATGGTGAGGATACCATAAAGATACGGATTAAAGCACCAGCGGTAGAGGGTGCAGCAAACAAAGAGTTAGTGAAATTTCTCTCAAAAAGTTTTAAAGTTCCAAAAAGTGATATAATTTTCAAAACGGGACAAAATAGTAAAGTAAAAATAGTGGAATTTCCACACACAGATAAATTTAATGATTGGATAGAGATAAATGGCTACAGATAAAGCATATAAAGTATTGGCACTTCAAAAAGATATTTCAAATAAAAAAGCAAAAGATCTTATAGACAGAGGTTTGGTTTTTGTAGAAGATAAAAAGGTAAAAATTGCACGTGCCCAGATACATACAGAGACAATTTTTCGTATAGAATATCCAGAAGATATTGAAATACTCTATCAAGATAATGATATTATTGCCATTAATAAACCAGCACAAGTGGACTCTTACGATATCCAAGATGCAATTGATGGAGCAGAACTACTACACAGACTTGACCGAGATACTTCGGGTGTTTTGTTGCTTGGTAAAAATCGAGCATTTATAGATGATGCGATTAAAGAGTTTAAATCACGTCGTGTTGAAAAGCACTATGTGGCTTGGATAGAGGGGGTTTTGTATGAAAAAGTAGAGATTGATGAACCTATCTTTACCATCAAAAAAGGTAAAGCTTTTTCTATGATTGACCATGTACGTGGAAAAAAAGCCCACACTGTTGTGAAACCTGAAGAGTTACAAGGGAAGAAATCTAAAGTAAATATTGAGATTACCACAGGGCGTACTCATCAGATTCGTGTGCATTTAGCACATATTGGACATCCTATTGTAGGAGATGAACAATATGGAAGCAGAACACAGTCAAAACGTGTACTATTGCACTCTGCACAAATGAAAATTTTTGATTATGAGTTTAATGCAAAAGAGCCTAAAGATATCGTAAGATATAAATAAAAGCCAATTTAGGGTAAAATCGCAACAATATAAATGATAGAGGTAAGAGATGTTTGATACGTTAACCGACAGTTTTAAAAATGCCATAGGGAAGATTCGTTTTCACGATGATGATAAAGCACTTAAAAAGGCAACCACAGAGCTTAAAAAGTCACTTTTAAAAGCAGATGTTCACCATAAGGTTGTTAAGGACCTTATTTCTACAGTAGAAATAGAAACAAAAAAGAATGGTGTAGGTAAAGATAATTTTCTTTCAGCACTTCAAAATAAATTGACAGATATTCTTACAATAGAAGGCGCAGCGAAAGGCTTTACCTTTGCTTCAAAGCCTCCTACAGTTGTCTTGATGATAGGTTTACAAGGTTCAGGTAAAACGACAACAACAGGTAAATTAGCATACTTCTTAAAAGAGCAAAAAAAGAAAAAGGTATTGGTTATCGCAGCCGATTTACAAAGACTTGCTGCTGTTGAACAACTAAAACAAATTACTTCTCAAATAGAAGTTGAATTGGTTGCAGATGAGAGTGCAACGCCAACACAGATAGTAAAACAAGGTTTAGAAAAAGCCAAAAAAGAGCTTTATGATGTTGTTCTTATTGATACAGCAGGACGTTTAGCGATAGATGATGAGCTTATGGATGAGCTAGCTGAAGTGAAGCGTGTTGCTAACCCTGATGAACTCTTTTATGTAGCAGATGCGATGACAGGGCAAGATGCCGTAAGAACAGCACAAACCTTTAAAGAGAAAATTGGTATTACAGGTGTTGTGCTTTCTAAATTTGATGGAGATTCTAAAGGTGGAGTTGCACTTGGGCTTACACAGCAAGTAGGTGTACCACTACGCTTTATTGGGGCTGGTGAGAAAATGCCAGACCTTGAACAGTTTATCTCAGACCGTATTGTAAGCCGTTTGATGGGGGCTGGTGATGTGGAATCTTTAGCTGAAAAGGCAGCAGCTGCTATTGACCCAAAAGAAGCTAAAAGAATGACACAAAAGATTAAAAAGGGTCAGTTTAACTTTAATGACTTTCTAGGTCAAATGGAACAGATGAAGAAACTAGGCTCTATGAAATCTATTATGGGAATGATTCCTGGTATGGGAAATATGGCAAAACAAATTGGTGATATGGATTTAGAAAATTCTGATGAGATTAAACAAATTAAAGCACTTGTTTCTTCTATGACACCCAAAGAGAGAGAAAATCCTGAACTGCTGAATAATACACGTAAACGTCGTTTAGCCATGGGTTCTGGTTTAGAAGTGATGCATGTTAATCGTGTACTTAAACAGTTTAAAAATGCAGCAAAGATGGCAAAAAAAATGTCAACTAAAGGCGGAATGAAAGAGATGCAAAAGATGATGCAACAGATGCAAGGTGGTGGTGGAATGCCTAACTTGCCTCGTTAATACGAAAGTAGAGACGTGATTAATTAAAATTTTAGAATTTTTATGGTAGAATCGCGTTTCGTTAAGCCTTGATGAGTGCTTTAGTCATTAAAAAGTAGTTGTCAGGACTTAATTTGTAGATACTTTTACCTCAAAGTGGTCTACAATTAAAAGAAGAAAAATTAAAGGATACAATATGACAATGATTAGAATGACAAGAATGGGTAGAAAAAAGAAACCTTTTTACAGAATCGTAGTAACAGATAGCAGAAAAAGAAGAGATGGTGGTTGGATTGAAGTAATTGGTAACTATAACCCAGTATCTGTAAACAAAGATCTTACACTTGATGAAGAAAGATTAAACTACTGGCTTTCAGTTGGCGCACAAATGAGCCCAACAGTAAAAAGATTAGCAGGAAAAAAATAGTCTAATGGTCACTGACTTTTTACTCTCATACACCAAGTTATTGGTAAACAATCCTGAAGATATCTCTATTGAGATAAATACGATTGATGAGAATTTCGATGAGATTATCATCTTTGCAAATGCAGAGGATATTGGTAAGCTTATTGGAAAAGAGGGTAGAATGATTAATGCTATAAAAACAGTTATCTCTGGTTGTAAAGCAAAAGGCGGTAGTAATTATCGTGTTAATGTAAGAGAAGCAGAGTAACAATGAGTAAAGACGAATCACTTATCGCTCAAATAGGGCGTACTATTGGACTTTGGGGTGACCTAAAGTTCCACCTTCATACCGATTTCCCTGAACAATTTAAAATTGGCAATAGCTATAAAAGCTCACGTGGTGAGTTGACTATCGCTGATATTAATTTTAAACGTGGAATTATTCGTTTTCAAGGATATGAAAGTATAGATTCTGCAAAAAAACTAACAAATACAAAAATATTTTCAGATGAAGCACAAACGAGAGAAGTATGTACTTTAAAAAAAGGTCAATATTTTTGGTTTGATATGATTGGTTGTAGTATAAAACAAGAAGATGAAGTATTGGGTACGATTGATGAGATTCAACGTATGGGAGATACTGATTATCTTGTAATTTCAACAGATAAATTACTGGTAGAAGCAGGTTTTACAAAAAGTTTTCTTCTGCCTTATATCGAACGTTATATTATAGATGTTGATATTGATGCAAAAATAGTCTCCACTAAAGATGCAAAAGATATTTTAGAAGCATCTTAATGCAATACTCTTTTGTAACACTTTTCCCTAATCTTATTAAAGGATACTTTTCAGAAAGTATTTTAAAGCGTGCAATTGAAGATAAAAAGATTTCTATCAATTTTTACAATCCACGTGATTATACTAAAGATAAGCATAATCGTGTAGATGCACCCATGGTTGGTGGAGGAGCAGGGATGCTTATGACTCCGCAACCCTTAATGGATACATTGTCAAGTATTAAAGAAAAGTCTTTAAATGCACATATTATTTTTCTTTCGCCTGTGGCTAAAACTTTTACACAAAATGATGCAAAAAGATTGGCAAAAAAAGATCATATTGTTTTTGTTTCAGGACGATATGAAGGCATTGATGAAAGAGTTATTGAGTCGTATGCAGATGAGATATTTTCTATAGGTGATTTTATTTTAACAGGTGGTGAGTTGGCTAGTATGGTGGTCTGTGATGCGATTAGTCGAAATATCAATGAAGTACTTGGAAATAGTGATTCATTGCGTATTGAGAGTTTTGAAGATGCTTTACTTGAAGCACCTTCTTTTGCAAAACCTAAAAATTATGCAGGAAAAGAAGTGATTTCAGAGTTCTTAAAGGGTAATCATAGTAAAATCACGGACTTAAAAAGAGGGCTTGCTTTGTGTAAAACGAAGTATTTTCGCCCTGACTTATACAAAAAAGGTATAGCAGATGAGAAATAAATACATTGAAAGCTTTGAAGAAGCACAATTAAAAGAAAAAAATGTTCCTGACTTTAGAGCAGGTGATACAGTTAAAGTAGCCGTAAGAATTAAAGAAGGTTCTAAAGAGAGAGTACAAAACTATGAAGGTCTTTGTATTGCTATCAGAGGTCAAGGTACAGGACGCACATTTATGGTAAGAAAAATGGGTGCTAACTCAGTTGGTGTTGAAAGAATTTTCCCACTTTACTCTGAATCTATTGAAAGTATTACTGTACTTAGACGTGGTAGAATTAGAAGAGCTAAACTCTTTTACCTTAGAGAACTTAAAGGTAAAGCTGCACGTATTAAAGAATTACGTAGAAAATAATTTTTCATTTGTTATCGTGTTATTTAGTTGAGTAGAATTTTTCTACTTAACTAGCGTATTTTACATTTTAGACTCTCTCACTATTAAACTTTCCAAATATTACTATAATAATTTTCACATTGATTTAGGATAACTATGTTTATAACTATAAAAAACAAAATCATTTCACTTTTACAACTTTTGCTTGTTCTTATTTACATTATTTTTGAAGAAATAATTTGGGAAGGGGTCGCAAAACCTATTTATGAGGTAATACATTCATTAAAAATATTAAAAAAGATAGAAATTAAATTACAATCAGTATCTCCTTCTGTGATTTTAGTACTTTTCGTAGGACTGCTTAGTATTGTTGAAACCTTTGGTATCTATGCGGGTATTTTGTTTGTGAGTGGGCAAGTTATGTTAGGACTCTCTTTGTATCTTTCTAAAATTCCTATTGCTGCATTTACATTTTGGCTTTTTAGGGTAACAGAAGATAAACTTATGACATTTGCATGGTTTAAATGGATGTATGACAAAATGATGTTAGGTATAAATTGGCTTAAATCTATGAAAGTGTATATTGTGACAATGCAAAGATTGAAGCATATGAAAAAAAATATAAAACATGCACTTAAAAAAATAAAAGAGAAATATTTTTCTACTGAAGGACCATTTACTTTAAAAATAAAACGTATTTATAAAATGATTAAAACGATGGTCAAGAGATAATAATGAATAAGAAGCAAATAGGCATTGTAGGCGTCTTACTTGTTTTTGTACTTCTTCTTTTGTTTAGTATTGAAGAGAGTCGCTCTTTTATTTTAGCACTACTTTTACGTATTTTCTTTTTTGCTAAAAAATACTTTATAGAGATAGTCTCAGCATTCTTTTTAGTTAAAGGTAAGTTTATTGTACTTGCTTTTGTAAAAAAAATAGCATTACTCTCAGCGACGGGATTGAGTAAACGTTATCTTATAGAAAAAGTTATTAATCATAATCTTAAAATCCATTTTTTAGATCATATAACGGATGATGTGAAAAAACTCTTTGTATATATAAAAACAAATTTTAAAGACTTTCCTATTGTCAAACAATTAATCGCCTCTTTAACCTTTATCGCGTCACTTAGTCTTGTGGGTAAGTTTATGGGTGGGATGCTTGCTATGAAAGTCTTTATTGCTAAGTTTTGGAGTTTTATATTAGCCATTGTACTTAAATTCTCAACGACTGTTCTTTACTTCTTTACAGATTATCTTTGGGGGTCTTGGATTGCACCTATTGTAGAAGTATTAATTTTTTCTTGGTTACTTGAATGGTTGGAAAAAATCCCTTTTGTAAAAAAGTATATGGTACAAGTTTATGCTACTTTTATAGAATTTTTTGTATGGATAGAGGGATATATGGAGAAGATTTTTCATATACCTGCAAAACGGTTTTTTCGTTTTTTAGCGAAAAGAATTCAAACATCTATTTATAAATTTATGGGATATTCAAAAGTATCTGCATGGAAACATTTAAAAGAAATGCGTATGCTTCAGTTAAACAGTAGTCAAAAGCTAAAAGAAAAACGCAAAGAAGACAAAGAGAAGAGAAAAATTAAAGGTTATGTTTCTACTTCTAAAAAATTACGTTTAAAAAGAGAAGAGAGAAAGAAGCACTAGTAGCTTCTTAGTTTCATCGCTTGTCGTGCTTCTCTATCTAAGGTTTTTGCTTTCATATCGGCACGTTTGTCATGGAGCTGTTTACCTTTTGCAATAGCAATACTGACTTTTGCAAGATTTTTTTCATTAAAATAAATCATCAGTGGTACGATGGTATAGCCATCTTTGTGTACTTTTACATAGAGTTTTTCTAACTGTTTTTTATGTAAAAGTAGTTTTCTTGGCGTTCTTGTGTCGGGTACATAGTGTCTATTTGTTGTCTCTAGGTGTGCAATATGTGCATTCATAATATGGAGTTCACCTTGAATAAAACGACAAAATGCATCTGCAAGGTTGGCACGCTTAGCACGCAGTGCTTTGACTTCTGCTCCAGCTAAAACAATACCTGCTTCAAATTTTTCAATAATTTCATAATCATGTCTGGCTTTTTTGTTTTGAGCGACGATATTGATGGCCATAACAATCCTTTTATCTATAGTTTACGCAATTATATCATATAATCATACTATGGAAACCAAAACAGATATAGCCTTAGAAATTCTCTATCAAGATGCCTACATTGTAGCTATCAATAAGCCTTCGGGTCTATTGGTACATAAATCACCTATTGATAAACGTGAAACACATTTTGCTTTACAAGAGCTACGCAACCAGATTGGGCAGTATGTTTACCCTGTACATCGTTTAGATAAGCCTACTTCTGGGGTACTACTCTTTGCCCTCTCCAAGGAGGTGGCTCAAAAACTCTCATTAGATTTTAGAGAGGGGAGGGTTAAAAAGGAGTATGTGGCTGTAGTGCGTGGGTACTGTGATGAGCATGGGGTGATTGAGCACCCTTTAACGCAAATGCTCGATACTAAAGCACAAAAAGAGGCAGGACGCACCAAAGAGGCACAAGAGGCGATAACACACTATTGGTGTTTGGCAAAGGTTGAGTTGCCCTATGCGGTGAGTCGTTATGCGACCACACGCTACTCTTTGGTAGCACTTACTCCCAAAACAGGAAGAAAACATCAATTGCGTCGTCATATGAAACACATAGACCACCATATGGTAGGAGATACTAAGCATGGTAGAGGGGAACACAATCAATTTTTTCGTAAAACCTTTGATGTACATCGTCTGTTGCTTCATGCGAACAAGATCTCTCTAGCACATCCTCTAACCCATCTTCCCTTAGTGATTGAAGCACAATATGATAGAGATTTTAAAAGAGTAGTAGAACTCTTTGGGTGAGATAGGGTACAATAGATAATGCAGATTATGACACTAGAACCTTTTACCACCCTCGATACTGAAACAAAAAAGAGACTTAGTGGAGCTACACACTCTCTCTTTTTAAAAAAAGGGGAGACACCTTTTACCTCAACGATGCTACAAGAGTACTTCTATGTAGTCCAAAAAGGGAAGATAAAAACCTATCAGCTCAATTTGGAAAATGCGAAAGAGCAGACTATCTTTATCTTGCGCGCAGGAGATATGTTTGACACCATTACCCTGTTAGACAGCCAAGCCCATGATGTGATGTATGAGGTGCTAGAGGAGAGTGAGGTGATACAGATGCCGATGGTTTTAGTACGAGAGTTGATTACGTCTAACCGTGAATTTAACCAATATTTCTTTCCCTATCTAGCAAAGCAGATGCGTCATATGGAGGAGTTGGCAACCGATATTTCACTCTACTCTACGGAGGAGCGTCTAATTAAGCTACTTTTACAAAACCTTGACCCTAGCAATATATTGAAGTATCATCTTATTCAGGGACTCTCCAATACAGAAATTGCGAGTCTTATTGGTACGGTGCGTCATGTGGTAGAGCGTCATCTTAAGAAGCTTAAAGCCGATGGGATTATTGATGGTAAGAGTAAGAAACTTCAAATTGACAATGCCAAAAAACTTCTAGAAAAAATCAATCTTTTTTAAAATGCGACTAAAGTAGCATAGGGCATTTTAACTCCCTTGATAGAATGCTCTTATCGTTAGTCCAAAGGACATAACAGAGATTTCTTTAAGGAGCGTTATAATGAAAAATATTTTACTATCAGCATGTGTAGCATCACTACTCATAGGGAGCAGTGTTCAAGCCAAAGAGGTAGCACCCAAAGGGGCAACTGTAGCACAAGTTAACACAGTTGCTGTAAGCAATGCCAAAAGTAAAGCTAAAGCAGGTCAAGCTAAGTTGGTAAAAGAGGCCATAGCTTCATTGGCTGATGCCCATGAAGCACTTATTGCCATAGAGCAAAAAGATGCGAAAAAAGCCACAAAAAAGCTAGAAGATGCCTTAGGTAAACTAGAGGTGACACTTGCCTCTAAAGAGGTACCTAAGTTGTTGCCTATCGATAGTGTTGTTAGTGTCAATGCCTTTGTGGGGACAAGTAGCGATATTGATGCGATACTCTCTAAGGTGAAGAGATATATCAATGAAGGTAAAGTACAAGAGGCACGTGCCTTGATGTTGCCACTACAAAGTGAAATTGACATTACTATTGTCTCTTTACCTTTAGCCTCTTACCCTGATGCGCTTAAATTGGCAGCAACCTACCTACATAGCAATGAACTGAGTAAGGCACACCATATCTTAGCCATTGCGTTGAGTACCTTTACAAAAGAGGTTGAGGTGATGCCTATTCCACTTTTAAAAGCAACCGATTTAATTGCGAGTGCTTCTGCCATCGCTAAAGAGGATAAAAAAATGGCACTTGCTTACTTAGAAGCAGCCAATGAATCTCTTTTTGTTGCTCAAAAGCTTGGGTATGTAAGTAAGAGTGAGACAACCTACAAGGTGTTACATGAGCAAATTAAGCAAGTAAAAGAGGAGATTGAAGGTCCAAATAAGGCAGAAGCCCTCTTTTTAAAGCTAAAATCTTCACTAAAAGAGTTTCAAGAGAAGATTTTTTCAAAAAAAGATAGTGAGAACAAATAGGTAAAGTTACGCTCTTTATGAGCGTAATTTTGCTATGATTCAATAAAATAAGGGAGAGTTGGCGTATGACAGAGTGGTTTAAAGATAATCGTATTTTGATGCTATTGAGTGCTATTGTATTTGTGGGAGGCTATTTCTTTCTACGTTTGGCATACCATATGGCAGATAAAATGCCATTTACACAAGAGATTTTATTGATTGTTTTAGGTACGATTGCGACCATTTTAATTACGGCAATGCTTCTTAACAAACAGACCTCCGTAGAGCTTGAAAAAGAGCAGAGCGTGAAGTTTATTGAGCTTAAGACACAAACCTATCAAGATCTTATTGATACAATTGAATCTATGATGTTGTTAGAAGATATTACACAAACTGAGCTCACTAAACTTCGTTTTCATACACATAAATTGGCAATATTTGCCTCTCCGGCTGTACTGCATGAGTACCGTAACTTTTTAAATGTTTTTGATGAAAAGGTCGCAAAAGATAGACATATTAGTATGGAAGATGCCGATATGGTTTCAAAAGCATTGG
>Ga0256843_1003014_pt1 | contig 11932 bp, 14 predicted proteins | sample AlvinellametaG_FD_191572 | JGI IMG/M metagenome (GOLD analysis project Ga0256843, IMG submission 191572) | Pompeii worm associated microbial communities from hydrothermal vent at the East Pacific Rise, Pacific Ocean - Alvinella | ecosystem: Host-associated > Annelida > Integument > Unclassified ... | reverse complement strand
ATCAGCTAACTTCTTTGCAAGTTCAACAGACTCATTGATAATAATGGCTTTGTCTGTCTTTGCCACTAAAATCTCATAAGCCCCTAGACGCATAATGGCTTTTTCTACTTTACCAATATCGTTATAGTCCCACTCTTTAAGATGCTCTTGGATGGCATTGTCAATAAGTGTAAGATTTTCAATGGTACCATCAAAGAGGGTATGAGAGAACTCTCTTTGTTTGTTACGAATTTTGTCTTCTTCTAAAATCTCATCTGAGAATTTTGCAATATTTTCATTGCCTAAGTCATAGGCGTAAAGTAGTCCTATGACGGCTGTTCTTGCTTGGTGTCTTGTTGCCATTGTTGTTACCCTTTTTGGTTTGTTTTGTGTTAGTTTTCTAATGCACCATAGAGGTTCATAAGCTCAATAAGCCCTACCATCGCCTCAGCACCTTTGTTTCCTGCTTTGGTACCTGCGCGCTCAATGGCTTGCTCGATGCTGTCAACAGTAAGTACACCAAATGTCGCTGGTTTACCATGTTTGAGTGTCACTGAAGCCACCCCTTTGGTTGCCTCTGCTGAGACGTAGTCAAAGTGAGGTGTTGCCCCACGAATAACAGCACCCAAACAACATACAGCGTCGTATTTACCACTTGCTAATGCTTTGTCTAAAGCAAAAGGAATCTCAAATGCTCCAGGGACTAAAATGAGATCTAAATCTTCAGCATCTCCCCCATGTCTTGCGTAGGCATCTTGCGCACCTTCTACGAGTCTGTCTGTAATAAAGTGGTTAAATCTCGCATTGATAATGGCTACTTTTTTGCTCTTGTCTACTTGTAAATTACCCTCTACTATGTTCATGTTTTTTCCTTTATATTTTATTCTACGATGCTTCTAATGGCATCTATTTGTGCTACGAGTGCATCTAATTTTTCTAACGCTATCATATTTGGTCCATCACTCAAAGCGATGCTTGGATCAAAGTGTGTCTCAAAGAAGAAACCATCTACCCCCACAGCTGCTGCTGCGCGACTAAGGTAGGGTACAAGTTCGCTGTCACCCCCTGAAGTAGCACCTCCACTCGCTGGTTGTTGTACAGAGTGTGTCGCATCAAAGATGACTGGCGCAAACTCTCGCATCTGCTTAAGCCCACGCATATCGACCACCAAGTTACCATAGCCAAATGTTGAACCACGCTCAGTAAGCCATACCTTGTACTTTTGGGCATTTTCATAGGTGGCATCACCTTCAAACCCACGGGTTTTAAGCACTTTTTTGACGGAGTGTTCCATCGCTTGTGGGGCTAAAAACTGCCCTTTTTTAATGTTGACTACGGCTTGTGTTTTTGCACACGCTACAAGTAGGTCTGTTTGACGACACAAAAATGCCGGGATTTGTAGCACGTCTGCTACTTCAGCTACAGCTTGGGGTTGGGTGTAGTCGTGTACATCGGTTAAGATGTTGTAGCCAAACTGCTCCTTAACCTCTTGGAGCATCTTAAGCCCCTCCTCTAGCCCTGGTCCTCTAAAGGAGTCTAGGCTGGTACGGTTGGCTTTGTCAAAACTTGCTTTAAAGTAAAACTCTTTGGTACAATCTTCGTGATATTTTCCTAGTGACTCTGCAATACGCATTACATTGTCACGGCTCTCTAAGACACAAGGTCCAGCAATTAAAATCATCTTTTATCCTTTACTTCTTCTCTTTTGCCAAGGCAACCATAAGCCCTGAGGTAATGACTAAGATTATACCTAAAATTGTCCAAATATTAGGTATGGGGTCTCCTAGCATCACCCCAATAACCACAGCAAAGACAATATTTGAGTAGCTAATGGTACCCACAATACCTGCTTTGGTAAGCTCATAGGCTTTTGTCATAAGTAGTTGAGAGATGGTGGCAAAAATCCCCACAGCACTCACATAGAGCCAGACAATCCCCTCTGGCATCACAAAACTAGCAAACATCCAATCAAACTCTTTAGAGACCTCTATATGAGGAGAAAGTAGCATCAGACCAAGTGGTGCGATGGTACCTACCCCCATAAAGCTCATCACAATCGCACGGGTATCGTAGTATTTTCTAAGCTCACGTATGGAGGTGTAAGCTAAAGCTGCACCAATGCCTGAGAAGATACCCAAGATGTCATACTTGTCAAAACTCCCCCCTTGGGGTTGAGCCACAAGCACAATGCCCACAAACCCTAACACTATGGCAATTAACGCACTAGGTTGTAGCTTCTCTTTAAGAAAAATGTAGGCAAAAATTGCCACAAAAATGGGTGAAGTTTTGTTGTAAGTCACAGCCTCTCCTAGAGGAATATGCGCCATAATGTAGAAGTAGGCAAGCAACGCCAAAAAGCCCATGGAGCCTCTGAAGATGAGGAGTAAAAACTTACCTCCAGTTTGTTGCAAAGGGGTTTTCCAGATAGAGAGCCCTACCAAAAGTACCCCAAAGATGTTACGAAAGAAGGTTACCTCAACAGGGGGGAGTGCTTGACTGACTACCTTGGCAAACCCACCCATACACGCAAAAGAGAGCGAGGCTAAGAGCATAAACAGCACCCCTCTGTCCATATTTTGAACTATTTTTTTCACACCTAGCCTTCATTTTTTTGGAAGTGTAGCATATTTGGGTAAAATAGCACTATGAATAAAACGAAATTTTATAGCAAATTAGACTATAATATAATGATTAAACTTTAAGGACAATACGTATGCCTTCTGCAGACATAAACCAAACCACACAAGAAGCCCTCAATGTCATTGATGGCTTAGATATGAATATTGACTATTTTATACAATTGGGGCTTTCGCCTATTTACAATAAATTTCCTATTTTGGCCCATACCATTTTTGGTATTCCATTTGCTAACCTCATTGCAGCGTTTACTATTTTGTTTATTTTTATGCTGTTTCGACGTTTTTTTACCTTTGTACTTGTAGGTAGTTTACAACGTTTAGCAAAAAAAACAACCACCTATTATGATGACAGAGTCATCTCAGCACTGAAAGGTCCTGTACGTTTTGCCTTTGTGGTCATAGGGTTACACCTCTTCTTTACGCTCATTTTTATGGAGACTGGTGTCATTAAAAAGATACTCAATTCACTCATTGTATTTGACCTATTTTGGGCTATTATTGCTATTGCCGATGCCTTTCGTGGGGTTTTTCACAGTACGACAGCCAAATTTAACAAAGAGCTCTCAAAAGAGTTGGGTAACTTTATTTTAAAAATTGTCAAAATTCTCATTGGTGGGCTTGGTTTAGCAGCGGTTTTACAGGTATGGGGCATTAATGTAACAGCGCTTGTTGCTTCACTTGGGCTAGGTGGTCTTGCCTTTGCACTTGCAGCTAAAGACACCGCTTCAAACCTATTTGGTTCATTGGCACTCTTAGCCGACAAGTCCATACGCATAGGCGAATGGATAAAAGTAGGCTCTACCGAAGGGGTGGTAGAAGACATTGGAATGCGTACCACTAAAATACGCTCTTTTGGAAAATCACTCATTACTGTACCTAACCAACTTATTGCCAATACGCCCATTGAAAACTTTTCTCGTAGAGGAACACGTCGTATTAAAATGCGTATAGGCATTACCTATGGTACCTCAAGTGAGGAGATTAAAAACATTGTAGAAGAGATCAAATATATGTTACATAGCCACGAGGGCATCTCTAAAAAAGAGACCCTTTTGGTTAACTTTGAATCGTTTGGAGACTCTGCACTTAACATCTTTATCTACACCTTTACCGATACGGCAAATTGGGAAAAGTATTTAGAGATTCGTGAAGATGTACATCTACAGATTATGCGTATTGTAGAAGAGAACAACTCAGCCTTTGCATTTCCTTCTCAATCTATTTATGTTGAGCAAACACCACAAAGTTCACTTTAGTAAAGGAAGCGTATGAAAAAAAATATCTTATGGATTGTGCTAAGCCTTGGCTTGTTGACAGCATGTGGAACGACTTCTCATGTATCAGATAAATCCTTGCCAACAGAAGAGAGTTCTTCTACTACAGAAACCTCAACCCAAGAACCAATTGAAAGTCCCCCCATGGCTTTAGCATCAATCGATGTTTTGGTTCTCTATGATAAAGAGGTCAAAGAGACCTATAGCGATATTAATACCCGTGTTACCTACCTTTTTGATGTAAGTAATAGCATCTATGCAGAAAGTCATTTAAATGTGCAAATTCATCCTAAAAAGATTCTCTTTTATGATGCACAATCACATCCAGCACTTGCAGAGATAGCAACCAACAAAGATATACAAGCACTCAGAGAAACCTATCAGGCCGATACTGTGTTGATTTATCAACTTAACCCTTATGGAGAATATGGACAATGTGGCATCTCTTATGGTGCACTCTCTTATGAAAAAACCGAATACTTTAAAGAAGCGATGTATGCACAAGTAGAGATTAACTGCCCTAGTGACACAACAGCACATGAGTTAGGACATAATATGGGATTGGTTCATTCGCATAGACAAGATGGTGCAAATCCTCTACCTTATTCATATGGTTTAGGGCATGGTGTCGATGGAAAATTTGCAACTATTATGGCATATGCCTATATTTTTAATACAAACAGACAAATTGCAAAATTCTCCTCACCTGAGTATGAGTGTATACCTGGTGAACCATGTGGTATTCCTATTGGACAAGAGGGTGAAGCACATGCCACCAAGGTCATAGAGATGATAGCCCCTAAGATTGCAGCACTCTATTAGTTATGAGATACATACTCTTCCTTTCCTTCTTGGTTGTACTAGGGGTATGGGGTTATCAGTTTTTTTCACATAAAGCATTAGCCTCGAACAACTTACTTACATCACAAACACTAGCGAAAATAAAAGAAAAAAATCAAACACATCTCAATTTAGATAACACCAATATAACACCTAACAAGGGAAGAAGAGAGCATTCTACTTTAAGTATGCAGGCCCCTCCTCTTTTTCAACTACTTTCATTGGAAGAAGCCAAATTAGATCATCCTCCACGAAAGCATATTACTCCTATTGCTGCAATTTCGCTGACAAATTTATCTTTTGCTTCACTCAAACCCAAAGAGAGTCTTTTATTGCCAGATATTGATGGTAATGACTACAAAATAACCATTCGTACCGTAAAGCACTCCTCCACTATTACTTCTATCTATGCACAATATAACGATGAAGGCATCTCTTATGCAACAACCATAACACAAGGAGATAAAACAGGGTACATCTCTCTTTCTACACCCGAAGGAAGCTATGAAATAGAGACAGAAAATGGCATTGGATACCTCTACAAAACCCAAGAGATACGCAAACACCTACACACCTCACACAAAAATGATATGATTCTTTTTCCTTTGCCTAGCAAGTAGGTACGTTAGTAGTGTGTTTTAGCATTGTCTTTCACATTAATAAGTGGTCTAATATGCTCTACGACCTCCACTAAATCTTCTTGCAAACGCATCACTTCAAAGATGTCTTTGTAAGCAAAAGGGGACTCATCGAGGGTATTTTCATCTACCGTTCCCGTAATGCCTTTCATACTCTCTTCAAACGCTTCTAACGATACTTTTCTCTTCGCTTTTTTACGGCTCATAACCCTACCTGCTCCGTGAGACGAGGAACTCAGTGCATCTTCACACCCTTTGCCTCGCACCACAAAAGAACCATCTCTCATATTGCCCGGTATCACCCCCATCATACCTTTACTCGCATGGGTAGCCCCCTTACGGTGTATCCACTCCTTACTTGTTTCATTGTAGTCTGCATGGTTATGGTTTTTGTTGATAAATCGCTCCTCATCATCAAAAGCAATCTCATAGCTTTGTTTCATCACGTCATTCATAATGGTATGAATGACCTCTATCATACGTTTACGGTTTTCTAGTGCAAAGTGTAAGGCAAAGTTTTGGTCTATGATGTACGCTTTACCCAACTTAGAATGGGTTTCTAGTCCCCAAATTCCCTCTAGGTTATCTACTTTTATCTTTTTATTTAGGTCTAACATTTGTTTATGTTTAAACTTCTCAAAACTCTTTACAAAGCCCTCAGGGTTATGTTCTTTGTAGTTTTTGTTTCTTTGCATAAACTCATCGAGTCTTTCTTGAAGCACATCTTCCTTATTGTGTTTTTCTAGGTACGCTTGTATCATATAATGCGTGGCTATCTTATGCCCAAACCCACGAGAGCCTGAGTGTATGACTATCCACACTTTTTCATCAGCTCCATACCCAAGCTCAATAAAGTGGTTTCCTCCTCCTAACGTTCCCAACTGCTTTAACCCAGTAGAGTTAAGTACAGAAGCAGCAAAAGGTGTCAATGGCAAATCATACTTAAAGGGCTGATGGTTTTTATGTTTACTAAACCCAAGTGGTATACGCTCAACAATGGCATTGTAAATCTCTGTCGCATGGGCTTCTACTTCTGTTTTGTTATAGTCAGTCTTATACGCACACATCCCACACCCAATGTCAAAGCCCACAAACTGAGGTACTACCACATCTTTGGTCGCACACACAGCCCCTATGGGCATGGTGTAGCCTGCATGTGCATCTGGCATCAAAGCTCCACGCGTCACATACGACTCACGCAACACCTCTTCAAACTGCTTTTGTGTCGTCTCATCTATAAGCTCTGCATATATTTTGTAAGGTGTATTGGTCTGAGCCAAAGCCCCATGGTCTATCTCATTAAATCCTAACTCTTTTAAGGTCATAATGTCTCCTTTTTTATTTGTTAGGGGTATTATAGAGGGGTTTTTGGTCGTATTTTGTCCGATAATATATTTAAAATTTCACTTCTTTAAATAAGGCATTTTCCTAATAGATAGTAATAAGTCTTTTAACCATTTTTCCTTAGGAGACTTTGATAATACAAATAACTCTTTTCTTTCATTCAAGCCTCTATTATAAATAGTGTACGCTAATCTTAGTGCTTTTAATTGTTCACTATCTCTTGCTGGTAAAAGTATCTTATCACTTGTCCATAAATTTGGTTTATTTGTTGTAGTAACCTTATATTGGACATTTCCCATATAATTCCACATACGATACGATATTGAAATACTTTGAGATTGTATTTTATACTTATAGTCTATCCAAGCCGTATGCTGATACCATCTATATGTATTTGGACTATTTTTAACTCTGCTAGTTATTCCAAGAAATTTTATCTTTTTCCATACTGATTTCTTATCTATATTTTCTTCATTGCACCATCTCTCTATAAATTCAAATAAACGATCAAATGTAAATCCCTCACATACAAGATCTACAAAACATATACCATGATTATCTTTTATAAGTTGTTTTGGTGAAATGTTTAGTACTTCAAAATGCTCTTTCAATGCAAAATAACTATCTGGAGCTTCTTTTGCCAATTCATGTATGTGATAAAAGCGATTTGATATATTAAGATGTTCTACTCTACCTTCATAAAAAGTATGCTCTAAGATACCAGAGAGATAATCAAAAATATTTTCAGCAGAACGCCCTACAAATATCATTCTACGATTGTCCGAATACTCTAAGACATTTGCTGAACAGTCCCGAAGTTCCTTTAAATATCCTCTGTAAAATGTAGCCATTTCACCAGATAACAGTTGTCCTAATTGTTCTTTCTTTTTTATATTCCAACGAAATGGTTTCATACTATATACTCTACAATCATTATCTACCTATCTCCTTAAATGTCTTTCCTTCAAAAACCTTCACCGCATTACCTCGTTCGAGCTGCTTCCCCTCTCTCCATCGTTCATTTTGTTTAGCCATTTGTTGCATGTTTTTATACTCTTCCACTTTGACTATGAGTCTTGCTAGGGCTATGGCTTTATTACGATGTTGGCTGCGTTCGTCATAGCTTAGTGCTTCTACACCTAAAGGTGAGTAGATGGCTCTTACACCTGAGCAAGTAGTATTGACATGTTGTCCACCTTTTTTGGGGCTTTTCATAGTTTGGTACACTACCTTACTTGTGTCAATACTCTGTACCCTCGTCTCATCTTGTACATTCAAGGTAAAGTACCAGTTCTTACGTTTGTGCTTAGGTCTAAAAGGACTTTGGCAACGCCATAAGTGTGTACCTTTCAGTGCAAGTAGTCTCTCATCATCACTCTCTAAGGTGATGGACTTATATCCATCACTACAACGTGCGTACTCACGTTTGAGTACTTTAAAATCATAGTGTTTCTCTAGCCAAGCCATAAAGTACCAAATCGCTCTACATACCTCATCTACCCCATTACCTGAGCTTATGGTGACTAACATCTATGACTCCTTATAGGTAAGTATGGGACGAAAGCTCGCTATGATGGTCGCTAGTCCTGCCTCTACCAAGTCATTTATGACTACATCAATATTTTTGTAGGCTTGTGGTGCTTCCTCGTAGAGTAACTTACTGTCACGACAAAGCACACGTGAACCTATGCTTGTGCGTTCTAAATCTGCTTTTGTATAACGGTTGCACAATTTAGCTTGAGCTGAACTTCTTTCCCACTTACGCCCTGCTCCATGTGCTAACGAGTAGTTAGACTTTTCTGTCTGCGTTGTTGGCATGACAAGGTAACTCAGCGTCCCACGACTCCCTGCGATGATGACAGCACCTTTGTCTGTAGGGGTTGCCCCTTTTCTGTGTAGCCACCCCTCTTTGGTTTTAAGTATGCTGTTGTGTGCTGTGTCACTCACCATACTTACGTCACTCTCTATCTTAATGGCTTTAAGCAGACGCATGGCTATCTCTACACGACTTTGCTTGGCATATGCTATGGCTTTGTCATGTGCTTCTAGGTACACTTGTGCATCTTCTACACTGAGTCCTTCTGAGGGGTCATACTTTCCTGCCACTTTGTCAAAGACTATCTGCCCATAAGCACGAGAACCACTATGTACTAAAGCATAAAGTGAATGCTCACCTAAGCCTAACTCTTCAAATATGCTTTGGTCATGTACTTCATTGACAAGATGTAGCTCTGCAAAGTGGTTACCTTTGCCAATGCTTCCTAAGTGATAGCCTAAGTGAGGGAGCTCTACTTCTACATCGTCCAAGCTCTCTACTTTTGAGAGGTATTTGGCAAATCTTTCTACTTTTATTTTCTTTGCTTTAAGTGGCACTTCAAAAAGGGTCATGCCACAACCTATGTCCCCACCTATGAGGTGTGGATAAATTCTACCTTCTGTGAGTACAGCCATACCATTAGGTGCAACTCCTACACTAAGGTCTGGTAGTCCTACTACTTTTTTTACACCTTTAAAGCGTGTAATCTTTTCTAATGTCTCTACACTCCTAGAGTCTATCCAGTTCCTCTTTGAAGCGATAATGGTTAACGTATCCATTGTTTTTCCTATTGTTATTTAGTTGTTTTATTTGTGCTTGCGTTTGTCTGTTTGGTTTTGTAAAAATGTGTGTCATTCTCTCTCCTTTTTTTCGTAGGTGCGACCATGTCGCACGTCAAGTCTCAGTTTTATTGTTTGGGAAATTTCAATTGTGACTATTATGATAATTCCCTCTTGGCGTGTGACATGGTCACACCTACGGTTTGGTATTGTAGTCTTGCTATCTATTTAATAAGGTGCTATTTTCTCTACAAACTCTTCATTGTTAAAATCATAAATTAATTTTGGCTTACAACCTATATTTGACATCTCATACAAACAACCTTTTTGTGCATAATAGATAGTATCATACCTATATTCACACCATTCCCAATCTTCTTTTTCTTCTACTGTATCATTTGTAATGAGTTTATGGGTTTCCCAAAATGAACCTTTTCCTTTTAGATTAGCCCCATGAGGATAACTATAAATTGTTTTTTCAAGGAGACTATGCTCATCTATGGACTTTCTAAAAATATAGATTTCATTCTCTTTCTCTTTTAGTTTCCATCCATTTTTTAGCAACCTTGCACAGAAGGGGTAATCTGTAAACAACATTTGATACACTGCACTAAGAGGTTGATTTTTTTGTGCGAACTCTCCACTTTTCATCCCTATAAGACTTTTATCAACAAATTCATGGCTACCTACCTTTCCGTTATTGAGTAGATAACGTTTATTATCAATAAAAAAACCTCCTCCTCTACAACCACTATCCCACCAAAAAGAGGTAGCTTTAAGCCAAGGAGCTTTAGATATAACTGTATAACCCCAACCTTTTTTATTGGCTGCATAGATAAAATGTTTTCCATCAGGAGAGATATCTGAAAAATATTCATAAATACGACCTTTAAGCCATTGAGAAACGGTTATTTTATTTGTCAACATATCCCAATGAAAAACACCTACTTTTTTAGAGCTTCGCCTACAAATAACTATAGCATTATGACTCTCTTTAGGAATGAATACAAATAGTCGTGCTTCCATGGGTTTGGTTTCTTTTGTTTTTTGCATCTCTTTATTTACCTTATACACTTTATTCTAGCAATGCTTTACTTTTCTCTTGCTAGGCATCTTTTTAAACGAATAACAGTCAAAGCCTTTACCTTGGGCTAAATATTTATCATCAATCTGCAAGGTATTATCTTCTTTTATATTTAAGGTTCCAAGAAACATACTAATCTCTTGAAAGGCTTGCATAGGTGGTACTGCTTTTATAAACTTATATTGTTTAAGTTGAGGTAAGAGTATACACCCTTCACCATCTTCTGCATATTGCAAAAGATAGTATGGTACTTTATATAAATAAAAAATTTCTTCTTCTCTTTCTGATAATCCCTCTTTAAAAAATGATTCAAGATACAGTAAACGATTGATATGATAATATCCATCTAAAATACAATCATCACTATCAAAAAAGGAAGGATAATATTTTTCTACAAATTGAAGTAATGATTCTATTGTATAAAAAATATTAGAGTGTATTACCTTAAAACCATCAAAACCTTCTTCCTTAATCATTACTTCTATAAGAGGGTAAGCTCTTTTACAAAAACAAATCATCATAAAATTAAATACTATTTGATACTGTCTATCTTTCTCTTTGTATTCTATGGTAATTGGTTTACTCATAGATATTTTTTTATCTATTTTTGATGTGCTTCTCCCAAAATATAATTTTTTATCTATACCATACGAAACACCAACATCATAATAATCTTTAAACTTTGAAACAATATACATATAGTTCACTCCATAGTTATTTTCTATTTGTATTATAAAAAAATATTTGGTCATATTTTGTCCATGAAAAAATTTGACATAAATAATTTTATATCGTATAATAAACAAAAAACTATACGACTAAGGAGAGATGATGACTTCTAAAATTACACTCTACTCAGATGAATCACTTATTAAAGAGATAAAACTCTATGCGAAAGAGCAAAATACTTCTGTCTCTAAAATCGTCAATCAATTTTTTAAAAATCTCTTAGACTCAGAAAAAAAAGAGCATCCTAAAAGTACCATCACCGATAGCCTTACAGGGGTACTTTCAAAGAGTTCACAGGAGAGCTATCATGATTATCTAGAAGAGAAGTATCTATGAAAATCTTACTAGATACCAATGTGGTTCTTGACCTGCTCCTTGCACGTGAACCCTTTGTACAAGAGGCGAGAGAAATTTTTATATACCTAGAAAACCACGCACTCCAAGGGTACATCTGTGCCACCACAGTCACTACCCTTCACTACCTCATCGGACGAGAAAAAAGCAAACAAGAAGCCAATGAAATTATAGAAAATATTTTAACCCTCTTTAGTGTCACCCAAGTCAATAAAGAGGTACTTCTCCTAGCATGCAGACAAAATGGTGTTGACTATGAAGATGCTGTCATCTATAGTTCTTGTGAAAAAGAGCAGATAGACCATATCATCACCCGAGATAAAAGAGGATTTAAACACTCTAAAATCTCAACATTAACCCCAAAAGAGTTTCTAGCATTTTATGCACTAATATAAAGGGATTGATTAAAAAAACAAAATCCGTAGGGTGCATTTCAATGCACCGTTACAACACAAC
>Ga0256843_1003013_pt1 | contig 11937 bp, 7 predicted proteins | sample AlvinellametaG_FD_191572 | JGI IMG/M metagenome (GOLD analysis project Ga0256843, IMG submission 191572) | Pompeii worm associated microbial communities from hydrothermal vent at the East Pacific Rise, Pacific Ocean - Alvinella | ecosystem: Host-associated > Annelida > Integument > Unclassified ... | reverse complement strand
GAAAAAAAGAGCTCCATCCCAAAGGGGTGACCACGTTTGTGGTTGATCGTAATATTAACTACACCAATATCTGTTGGGTGGATTGTAAGTTTTGTGCTTTTTACACCCATGAGAAAAAAGAGGATGCCTATATTCTCTCGTTTGAGGAGATTGATGCCAAGATTGAGGAGCTCCTTGCCATCGGAGGAACACAGATACTCTTTCAAGGGGGGGTGCATCCTAAGTTGGAGATTGAGTGGTATGAGGATCTGGTGGAACATATCCATCAAAAGTATCCACAGGTGACCATTCATGGGTTTTCCGCCATTGAGATTGACTACATTGCTCGGCGTTCGGGACGCTCTGTTGCTGAGGTCTTAGCACGCCTTCAAGCCAAGGGGCTTAGCTCCATCCCAGGGGCAGGTGCGGAGATTTTGAGTGATCGGGTGCGTGATATTATTGCCCCAAAGAAGCTGGACAAAGATAGATGGCTAGAGGTGCACAAAGAGGCGCATAAACTGGGGATCAAATCGACCGCCACCATGATGTATGGGACAGTGGAGACGACCCGTGAGATTGTGGAGCATTTTGATTTGATTCGACAACTTCAAGATGAGACAGGAGGCTTTCGAGCCTTTATTATGTGGTCGTATCAGAGCGATCATACCCAGCTCAAACGTGAGCTTCCTACTCTGAGCAAAACCACCCCTAATCAATATTTACGTTATTTGGCGGTTGCACGACTCTTTTTGGATAATGTACCCAATATCCAGAGTTCATGGGTGACGCAGGGGAGCTACATTGGACAGATGGCACTGCTCTTTGGTGCCAATGATCTGGGTTCGACCATGATGGAAGAGAACGTGGTCTCTGCAGCTGGGGTTGCTAATTCGATGAATCAAGAGGAGATGATTGCCCTGATTCGAGATATTGGGGAGAAGCCTGCTAAGCGAAATACCGCCTATGAGATTTTGGAGCGATTTTAAATGATGAAACAACTATTATTTTTATTACTAACACAAGGAATTTTAATGAGTGCAACGTTAACGCAACTGGATCTTAATCGTACAAGTGTCCCGCTAATTTTTGAAGAGGACAACAATCTACCCATTGTCTCCATGCAGTTAATCTTTCAAAATTCAGGTTCACTAACCGATCCCAAAGATGGATTGGTCAAATTGAGCGCAAAGTTACTGAATGAAGGGACAAAAAAAGAGGGAAGTGTAGGGTTTGCTACCAAGCTAGAGAATCGAGCCATCTCCTTGAGCACCCATGTGGGCAAAGAGACTTTGGTGATTGAACTCTCTTCACTTAAGAGTGAATTTGCTTATGGATTAAATCTTCTTGAGGAGCTTTTAAAGGATCCAAACTATACAGAAGAGACACTACAAAAGATTAAAACGCAGACCATTGGAACCATTAAGCGAAAAGAGAGTGATTTTGATTATCTCTCAAACTTGACGTTGCGAGGCATGCTTTTTCCTAAGACCCCATTGGCAAAACCTGCTTTGGGTACGGTAGAGAGTGTCAAAGGGATTACACTCGAGGATATTCAGGGACAGATTCAAGATCATTTGGGTTTAGAAAATCTTATTGTGGTCATGGGGGGGGACCTAAATCAATCTGAAGCCAAAGAGATGGTAATGGGACTCCTGCATACCCTTCCGCATGTTCAGTCCAAGGCGATCCCTACCATGCAGGCACAATCGAAGCCTTCGATTAAAAAGACGACGGTCGAGAGCAAGCAGGCGTACATCTATTTTGGTGCACCCCTTGATGTTGCGTATGATGCGAAAAATCGCTATATGGCACGGGTAGCATCCTTTATTTTGGGAAGTTCAGGATTTGGCTCACGTTTGATGGAGGAGATTCGGGTTAAACAGGGATTGGCATACTCTGCCTACAGCCGTTTTAAGATCAATAAAACACACACCTATTTTTCTGGTTATCTTCAAACCAAAGTTGCCAGTGGTGAGGAAGCAGTGAAGCGTGTTGGAGAGGTGGTCAAGCAGTTTATTCAAGGGGGAGTAACCCAAGAGGAGTTAACCGCAGCGCAACAGTTTTTGTTGGGCTCTGAGCCTTTACGCAATGAGACGCTCTCTCAACGACTGAATCGAGCTTTTCAAGAGTACTATCGTAATCAGCCGTTGGGCTCCTCTTTGGAGGATCTTAAAAAGATTGAGACGTTAAGCCTAAAGGAGCTTAATGCCTTTATTCATGAGCATCAAGAGATTGGTCAACTCTCCTTCTCTGTGGTCACAGGAAAAGAGAAGGTAGTTAAATAAGGACCGTTGGTTTTCCAAAGTAGTAGCCTTGTGAGTAGTCTACCCCTAGCTCACAAAGCCGTTGATAGATTCGTTCATTTTCAACAAATTCGGCAATGGTTTTGATGTTTTGTTTTTGGGCAAAGGTCACAATACTGCTTACAATATCGAGTGAGAGTTGACTCTCTTCGATGTTTTTGATTAAACTTCCATCAATTTTTATAAAATCAGGATGATACTCCAAGATACGTTGAAAATTGGAGTACCCCGTACCAAAATCATCAATAGCAATTTTGACTCCGTAGGATTGAATCTTGCTGATGAAGGATTTAATGGTTTCGAGTTTTTGGATGTTTTCATCTTCGATGACCTCCAAGATGATACGATGGGCATCTTGGTGGTACTGTGAGAGGAGATTAAAAAACATCTTACGGGTCTCTTGACGTTCAATGTCCAGTACGGAGAGATTGATGGAGATGTTCATGTCGGTATCGTGCAGCGCCTTAAAGGAGTTCTCCAAGACAATGGAGGTGATCTGTGCATAGTAGCGGCTCTTTTTCGAGGTCTCCAAAAAGGAGTAGGGAGAGAGGGTATTGCCTTTGGCATCGATAAGCCGTACCAAGGATTCATACTTTTCAATATCTTTGGTTTTGTTGTTGACAATGGGTTGAAAATAGGAGATGATGTTGTAGGAATCAATTGCCTTTTGGAGCATTTTTAGGGTTTCGATCTCTTTTAGGGAGTTCTCTTTTTGAATCAAGAAAGAGTTGCTCTCAATAATAAAGTTCTCTTTGGTTTGTCGAAGTTTTTGAAGCCCAACTTCAGCACTCTCAAAGGCATTTTTACCATAAGAGAGGCTCATCATAATGGAGAGATTGTAATCAATGGACTCCATTTTTATTTTACTAAGGTTGATCCGTTTTTGAAACGCTTTGAGCTGTTTGGTGATCTCAGAGATCTTTTTGATGCACTCTTTCATGTCTTGAACAAAGACAAACCTTCCTTTGCCCAAAAGATAGATTTTAGAGAAGCGAAGTTTACCAATTTGGCGGGTAAAAAGCTCTTTGGCAACGTTTTTCTGTAACGCTTGACTCTCCTCTTTTTCCAGAATATTATCGATGTAGTTGAACTCTTCAATCTGAATGAGGACCACTAACGGTTTTTCGATGATATTAAGCAGGTCAAAGAGTTGCTGTTTTGGGTGGATAATATCAGTAATGAGACTGCGTAGGGCGATGTACTCTACAATCTCTCCATCTTTGTTCAGAATGGGTTTGATGGTAGCATTGACATAGTAGTGTTCTCCATTTTTAGCACGGTTTCGGATAATGCCTTTCCATGTCTCCTTTTTCTCTTTGATGGTGTGCCAGAGATCCTGAAAGAGCTCCGCGGGGACATCTTTGGCACGAACAATGTTGTGATTGCGCCCAATAAGCTCATCGGGAGTATAGCCAGAAACGGTACAGAATTTCTCATTGACATAGGTGATGATTCCATCCGGATTGGCTTTGGATATAATGGAGCTTCGGTCGGCAATGGATTGGTACTGCTCGAGCAGTTCAAGGCGTTTGTCTTCTCGATTTTGTGCCTCAATTTTTTTAATGCTTTTTACAATAAGTTGTTCCAGCTCTTGAGGGTTGAGTGGTTTGGAGAGGTAGCCTTCTACTTTGAGGGAGATGGCCTCTTGTAGGTAGTGTGGTTCAAGGTAGGAAGAGATAATAATAATGGGGATATTACGGTTTTGTTCACGAATAGCACGAATAAGTTGGATACCATTAAGTTTTGGAATATAAATATCGGTAATCACAAAATCAATGGTGTGTTGATTGAATTTCTCTAACGCCTCTTCTCCATCTTCAGCTAAGATAACCACTTTAAAAAAACGTTTTAAAATGATCTGGGTTAACTCTCTAGCGAGAGGATCATCCTCTATGTACAATAGAGTAATATTCTGGGTCAAGTTTTTCATGGCTATTTCGTTTCATATAGGATGGTTTTTTATAATTGGCATGATTATAGCTTATAAATGTGATTAATAAATGATTTTATTTTAAAATTTTATCTTTTAAATAATTTTTATGACAAATGTGTATACTTATCAAAAAAATTGAATATTTAGCTCACTTCCTGAAGGGGTTAAACGAGAGAATAGCTTGATTAACCCTTTTAAATTTGGGGCTTTTGCTGTATAATGAGCAAGGAAAAGGAGTCATTGATGGAAGAGGCAAAGCGCTTGTTTGAGAAACTTAAGATTGTTTCACTGTTGGACCTTGCATTGATTCTTCCCTCTTCCTATCAGAACAGTTGTCTAAGTACCCTCCTTCAAGAGGGAGAGGTGCAGACATTTGAAGCAGTGGTGGAGGAGGTGAGTGGTTATCGAGGCAAACTACGGGTTCGTTTTCATTTGTCCCGTTTTGGTGTGGATCTTATTGGGGTCTTTTTTCATGTAACACCATATCATCGTCGATCGTTTGTTGTTGGTTCACGACACTATATTCAAGGACGGGTGGAGCGTTACCGTGGTACGTTGCAGATGGCTCAGCCAAAGTCACTCAAAGAGGTGGGAAAGATTCTTCCTAAATACACCACCCCCCTTAAAAACAGTACCATGAAGGCATTGATTGCTCATTACGTTACGGAAAAACAGCTCTATGCTTCAGGGTTAACTGCGCCGGAAGTGTCGCTTTTGATGGGGTTGCATTTTCCCCGTTATGAGTGGCAGATCAAAGGGGTTGATCAGACGCTCTTAAAGATGATCGAGGCGTACAATCATCTCCAGAAGTTAAAGGGGAAACGGGTCAATTTTCCAGCTTTAATGGGGTTGCATGGCAGGCTTGATTCATTTGTGCGAGGACTTCCTTTTCAACTTACAGCCGATCAGGAACGGGTGATTCGTGAGATTCAGAGCGATCTTGCGCGGGAGGATCAAGCCACAAAGCGGTTGATTATTGGGGATGTGGGTTCCGGTAAAACGATGGTTATTCTTGCTTCAGCGGTGATGGCGTATCCAAACCGGAGTATTCTTATGGCTCCTACGTCGCTTTTAGCAATGCAGATTTATGAGGAAGCGCGAGCACACTTACCTCAAGAGGTCTCTGTGGCATTGGTAATGCAAAACAGTGAGCAGGGGGATTACCATCAAGCCAATTTTGTGATTGGAACCCATGCTTTGCTCTATAAAGAGGATCTTCCCCAAGCCCCATTGATCATGGTGGATGAACAGCACCGTTTTGGTACCAAACAGCGCGCCTTGCTAGAGCAGATGATGGCAGGAAAAGAGCGTAAACCTCATTTTTTACAGTTTTCTGCGACACCCATTCCGCGAACTCAAGCGATGATGGAGTCGGCATTAATTGACGTGAGTCTTATCACCTCGACCCCTTTTAAAAAAGAGATTAGTACAAGGGTAGTGGGTAAGGAGGATTTTCAAGCTCTCTTGGCGCATATTCATGAGGAGATTCATCAACATCATCAGGTTTTGATCGTCTACCCTTTGGTGGAAGAGAGTCGAGAGATCCCCTATCAATCTTTGGAAGAGGGGCGTGCTTTTTGGGAGAAACATTTTGAGGGGGTTTACCTTACTCATGGTAAAGATAAGCACAAAGAGGAGGTGTTGATGCGGTTTCGAGAGGAGGGATCCATTCTGTTAGCCACTACGGTTGTTGAGGTGGGGATCTCATTGCCCCGTTTGACCTTGATTGTGATTGTAGGTGCAGAGCGTTTAGGACTCGCCACCCTGCATCAATTGCGTGGACGGGTAGGACGATTGGGACTTAAGAGCTGGTGTTACCTTTTTACGCATCAAAAGCACAATAAGCGTCTTCATGCGTTTACGCAGACCATGAGTGGGTTTGAGATTGCAACATTAGATTTAAAGTTTCGAAATGCTGGGGATATTCTAGATGGGAAGATTCAGAGTGGGTTGACCTTTAAATGGTTGGATTTAGCTGAGGATGAAGAGATTGTCAAGCGTGCTAAAGCACGCTTGAAGATGATATCAGAGGGTTAATTAATAGAGACCGAACTTCCCATCAGCTCTTTTGTACATAACTCTCATGAGTCCATCGTGATCATTAAAGACAATAAACTGGCGTTTCTTCTCCGCTTTGAGGGCTTCAATGGCTTCATCAAAATCGAGGGGTTTATGGAGTTCTAAATCCATGGGGACCAATTCGACCTCTTCGGGCTCTAGGTCGAGTACCGCTTCTGCTTCTTCTCCCAAATCCTTGAAAGACATGACTTTATGGTCTTTGATTTTGTCGGCATGTCTTCGAAGGGCTTTTTCTGCACGGCTAAAGGCGGTATCGGCTGCCGCGTAGACATCTTTGTCTTTTTGTGTGATCACAATGGTATTTTTATCTTTGAGGTTAATCACGAGTTCGAGTGTGACCCCCTCTTTATTTTTATTGGCACCTGAGATAATAGTGTTGGTTGAGATAATGTTTAAGTTATATTTATTTAATCCATCGATGCTTTGCGAGATATGATCTCTGATAGAGTCCGATAGATCAATGTGTCTTCCCACTATATTTTTACTCATGATAAATCCTTTGAATTATGAATTAACTTAAAACATGGGCATAAAACCCAACAGAGGAGAATAGCTTTCAACCCTGTATGTTTAAGTTTTATATTATACCCACTCTAAGTAAATAAAAGGTAAATGATTTTAATTTTAAATAAGAAAAGTAACCATAAAACTAAAGTTTTTGTAATGTTCTCCGATGAAAGGTGATATTTCGGTGTTGAGGATCATCAAAATCTTGATAACGGATATAGGTATCAATCACAATGGAGAGACTGCTGTAAAATCCTATGTTGGTTTGGTTAAACGCTGCCATCACACTGCTACTGCTACAGTTAGCAAGGATCTCATGGTTGCTAATATATTTAATGGTGATGTTAATATCGTATCCACTGTTGGTATCACCAAAGTGATCGGTAATGGTTTCCAAGCAGTCATTGGATCGATCATAATGCATGACGTAGAGAATGGCCAGTTCGGTGTAGCTCCGTGCCAAGAGTGCTGCTTGCTCTTTTTGATACTGTTGGGTGGTTGATTTGAGGGTTTTACCCGTAACGTTCATAATCAGTGCCGCTACACTGGTCATAATGATAATGACAAAAATTGCGGTTATCATGGAGAATGCGGGTTTATGTTTTGGGGTTATCATCGTATAATCGCCTTTTCTTTACAACTGCTTAGGTTATAGTCTTGACCAATATTTTCTGTAGCACAAAGTTTGAGTTGAATTACTCCACCATTTTCGGTAAACTTAAAGACCGAGACATGAGGTATAAGTAAACGGTGTTCTCCATCGTTATAGGTCTCATGGTTCCATGGTTGATAGTTGTAATACAAGGAGAGGTTATAATCATTAGGACCATTCTCTTCAGGGACAATGGCAAAGGCAGACCATGCAAGCTTGTAACGTTCGGTTACAATTTTGCTCTTATTGTCCTCAAAGCTTAGATTATCATCGCTGTTGAGTGAGACCCGAAAAACACACGCGGTCTGCGTGGGGTCAATAAGCCCCATGCAACTAGGATCGTAGGATTCATCGATACGGTACTCATGAAATTTTTGATTAAAGAGCAACGCTGCGGGATGACTGCTTGTGAGATCGACTTTGCCATCAGAGAGGTTTCGCATGATAATCTGAGCTTTCGTGAGTTGTGAACCAGGGGTTTGGAAGTTTTGACGGGAGGCACTCTCGTAGTTACCTACACCACTCCAGTAGGGGCTTGGACCGGCACTAAAACTATCGTTGTCGTAGCTAATCCACTCGATCATGGTAAAGTTGTTGTCATCGGTGGGAATGTTCTTCATTTTGACCCAGTTGATGTTCTCCGTAGCAACAGAGTAGGGAGGATGCAGAGGATCTTTGACGATGGTACTTCCATCAAGAACATAGCTAAGACGGTTGACAATTTGTGTGGTGACCAGTTCGGTTTTGGTGTTGACATTATAAAGCGCACGTTGAGTAATGTAGTTCTCATAAACCTGCACAATAATTTGTGAGGAGATGGACGCGACAATGCCCAGAATAATTAGGACAAAGATCACTTCAATGAGACTAAACGCTTTTTTAGTATGCTTCATAGCTCTTTCTCTCCTTCGGGTAGGGTGGTACCGATATTGCATGAGAATGCCTCCATGGTAATATTTTTTTCCAACTCTTTGATCCCGCTGTTAGAACTGAGGTTGACGGTAATAAACTTGATGTTGCTCATGCTTACGCCACCATCAAGAGGGGTATGGTTGATGAAGTGACCCATTGCAATGGTGGGACCAAGAATATCCAGTGGGGTGGTGCTCATGCTGTTTGGACGATCTTCGGTATAGTTAATGGTGGTTTTCATGGTAATATTGACATCGATGTAGTCACCAATATCGGTGGTGGTACTTTCGGTATTAAAGACCATCAGCCCAAAGGTTGAGTTTTGGTAATCATCCACATCATCAAATTTACTGTAATCGGATTCATTGGTGTCGCTAAGGTTGCTCTCATCCGGACCAAAATCGGAAAAAGCGGTGGGGGGGAGGGTTGCGTTGTTATCCTCAATGTTTCGACCGGATACTCCAACCAGTCCTGCCGGAAGGCTTGTGAGATTAAAATCAAAAGGTGCACGGTTGGTATCCAGCAGGGGAGAGGTTCCAATGGGAAGGTTACTGTTTTGTTCATCCCAGTGCATGGAGAGAATAATTGAGGTTTGTGAGGCCGCGGCTGCAATGGCCTCTTGTTGCAGTGCTACATTACCACTGCGGATAGATTGTTGAATTAAGAGGGGTGCTGACATAAGGACAATGCCCATAATGACCAGTGCAAAGATAAGCTCAATCATAGCAATGGCAGGTTTGTGTTGGGGGAGTAGGTCCCTTTGATGAGTCTCTCTTTTTACCATGACATCTTCCCATTATGTTCAACGTGTTGGACACTCTCCATGAGGTTTCCTGCGTCTCCTGCCCCCGTAGTTGAGGAGAGGGACTTGATGGTTATGCCATACGTAGCGGTACCCATGGGCATGTTGGGAACAAGGCGCGTGTTGTAGCGTAACCACACATCACTATCAATGGCAATTTGTGCTTTGATATCTTGCGTGAGGGCATCACCTATGTAATAGGTTGAGATACCATCAATACGCCCATTATTAAATGGGGGCAGTGGAGTGGGGTGGCGTACCTCAATAAGAGGATTATCGCTTACAAGTTGGTAGACCTTTCCATCTGTTAGGTTGTCGTGTTCGATGGCACGGTACCATCCACGATCGGTTTTTTGGTTAATGTTTCGACCAATGGTTGCCATGTTCATGGTCTCATCACACCAGCTTCGATTTGCATCAAGGCAGAAAATCTCAACAAAAAGAGGGGTTTCAATCTCCAATTTTTGGGTTTCTGGATACTGTTCAGTATAGGAGGCTACCCGTGCAAAATAGTAGGTTTTCTTTTGATGAATATCGAGTTGACCTGAGGGAGAATGCTCTTGATCTTGAATTTTGAACGTGAGATTGGTACTGTTCGCATCGAGGTATTGAAAGTCTACCGTGATGGGGTTAACAAGATCATTAAATTGTTTCTCTAGGTTATAGAGGATACGAATCGCTACCGCTCCTTGGTTTTTTCCAAGAAATTTATCTTCTTCAATACGTACTTGGTTAAATGGGGTAAGGTTGGTATTGTTTTCCTCATTAAACTCCACAAGATTTTGAGGCGGGATCTCATTGCCTTCTAGGGAGTAGAGCTTAAAGGGGCTAGAGCTGTTGAAATTACCTTGGTTATTATGCACGTTAAACGTCAGTGCAAGTTTAACGGGGGATGCCATACAGCCTTGGGTAAAGTTGGTTAGTTTACTTCCTGCCTTTCCTTGTGCAATAATAGTGCTTAAAAGCTCAACACCCATTGCTTTGGACTGTTCGAGATCACTCATGTAGAGATAATCTCTACCATTCCCATTAATATTCTCAAAAGAGTTCTTTTCAAACCCAAAACCATAAGGTTGAAAGGTCATTTTGAGGTCTTGATGCTCTTCGTTTGTATCAGAAGCGATGTTACATCCGATTCGACCACTCGCATCAGGTGTATTGCTGTGACTATGGAGAATACATCCTAATTGGCTAAGGTTTTGGTCAATTTTGCTCCATTGATCATCCTCTAGATGCAGACGATACTCCCCAACATTGTGATGAGATAGTTGTGTCTTAAGAGTACCAGAGGTAAATTGATAGCCCTTTAGTAGAGTATCGTTGGTATCTGCACAGTTCAAAAAGTTCCCTTCAAAGATAAGTGAGGCATTGATCTCTTCAGTCGTGTAGTAAGGCGTGGCACTCTTATTGCCCTCCATAACGGCTTGAGCCTCTAGATGGTAGGCATACTCTGCTCCAAGATTCAGAGCTTCATCCATGGTATCGGTACTACGACGATAGATAATTGTGTTGTTTTGTTCATCAAGGTCTCCCAATGTTAGTTGATAATAGGCAGGACGTATGGCAAAATGATCGCTTGCCTCATGGATGAGGTGTTCGCTGTTGTTAAGGTTGTCCCGTTGAGCGTTGTAGGTAGATTCAGAGTCATACCGTCCGTGCAAGAGAGAGCCATTGGCATCGGTAAGGTAGGCAATTTGAAAAGAGAGGTCTTGACTTGCACGGCTGATATTAAGATCATTAGGATCGAGATAATCAAGACGGCTTCCCTCTTCAAAATAGAGGTAGGAGGTAGAGAGTAGCTCTTGATTGTGTTGATTATCCCGTAGCATCACCTTTAAGGTGATATCCTTTAGAGGGAAAGGCTCCTTACCTGAATAGGAGGCAAGGGCATAGTCAAAATCATGTCCTGAAATTTGAGTATAGAGAGAACGCAGGTCTCCTGTTTGGTTGGATGGACGTTCGACACGTAGGCTTAGATCATCATTGATGATCAACCCAATACCGCGATTTTTATCAATAACGAAGGAGGGCTCAAGCATGCTTAAAAAAGATGCTGGGGAGTAGATCTCCACATAAAACTCTTCATCTTTTTCTTGTTTTTGATCACCGTAGACGGGTACAGGAATATCAATCTGAAGGGCACTGTTTAAGAGATCCATACCAACGCTTACCCCATTTTTGGATTCAAAATCATGATCGTCGTAGAGGGCAACACCGTGGGGTTCAACCACCTCATTGCCATCACCATCAATGACCTTATAGAAAAGGAGGGTTCCAGTAATGGGAATACGATCAAAGGGTTGATCAGCAGTTACGCTAAAGTGGAAAATGGTTTCACCGCTGTCTCCTTCGAGTTGTTGAACATCATTGATAGAGAGGCGAGGTGGGTGGGGTGGAAGGCTCAAGTTCGCATCCACACAGCTGGTTCCATCATTATAAAAAGTTAGGGGTTGAGAGGGGGAGATGGAATAGAGTTTTCCTGTCTTTGGGCTAATCTCATAGAAGCCCCCCTCTTGTGCTAATGCGACAACTTTTCCTTGGGCATCTGAAAAGATAAGAGAGATATAGGGTATATCGGCATGGTTGCTTCCAATAGGGGTAATGGCACCGGTATTAATATCAATTTTAGCAAAGGTATTATTCGTATACTCCCCATTATGCTCATCAATAAGCATGGCATAGAAGTAGTTGCCTGTTGGATCAACTGCCATGTCCCAAAAACGAACGGCTTGTGAGAGGGTAATGGTTGCAACCACACGCTTTTGGTTGA
>Ga0256843_1003012_pt1 | contig 11939 bp, 14 predicted proteins | sample AlvinellametaG_FD_191572 | JGI IMG/M metagenome (GOLD analysis project Ga0256843, IMG submission 191572) | Pompeii worm associated microbial communities from hydrothermal vent at the East Pacific Rise, Pacific Ocean - Alvinella | ecosystem: Host-associated > Annelida > Integument > Unclassified ... | reverse complement strand
TCTTATTATTAAAACATTATCTCCTGAAGTTCAAGTACAAGTAAGAGGATATACTGATAATGTACCACCTCCAAAAACATCTATTTATCAAGATAATTGGGAATTAAGTGCAGCTAGAGCGATTACTGTAGTAAAAGAACTTATAAAAGATAGAGTAAAACCAACAAGACTTAGTGCTGCAGCTTATGGACAGTTTCATCCTATAACAACTAATGCAACACCACAAGGTAGAGCAAAAAATAGAAGAGTTGATATTGTATTTTTTGCCCAAAAGAAAAAATTACAAGGTCAAGTACAAAAATCTGTATTGGATAATATGAAATGAAAAAAGTAATAATATTCTTAGTTTTACTTTTACCTTTATTTGCAGCTACAACAAATGCACCTCCTATTCCTGTAGTTGATTTGACACTAAATGCTCCACAAACACCTACACAACTTGTAAAAAGTTTAAATATAATGATATTACTTACAATACTTGTACTTGCACCAAGTATTGTACTTGTAATGACTTCATTTGTAAGACTTTTAGTTGTATTTTCATTTCTACGTCAAGCACTTGGTACTCAACAATTACCACCAAGTCAGCTTTTAGTGAGTTTAGCTTTAGTACTTACCTTTTTTATAATGGAACCTTATGCAAAAGTGGCATATAAAAATGGAATAGAGCCTTATATGAATAATCAAATAGGTTATGAAGAAGCTTTTACAAAAAGTGTAAAACCATTTAAACAATTTATGATAAAAAATACAAGAGAAAAAGATTTGGCTCTTTTTTATAGAATTCGTCATATGCAAAATCCAAAAACTATAGATGATGTACCTCTTAGTATATTAGTTCCAGCTTTTATGATAAGTGAGCTTAAAACTGCTTTTGAGATAGGCTTTTTGATATATTTACCATTTTTAATTATTGATATGGTAGTGAGTGCAATTTTGATGAGTTTAGGGATGATGATGCTTCCACCTGTTATGATAAGTTTACCTTTTAAACTCTTAATATTTGTTTTGGTTGATGGATGGAATTTATTAGTGCAGAGTCTGGTCGCTAGTTTTAAATAAGGAGAATTGATGACTTGTAGTAGTTTTGGAAAATGTGGTAGTTGTGCTTTATATGAAATGGATTATCCATCACAAGTTCAGATGAAAAAAAATAGATTAATTGAGCTTTTTAGTGAATTTGATATGCCTGAATTAGAAGTGTTTACAGGTGATGATAGCCATTTTAGAGCTAGAGCTGAATTTAGAATATGGCATGATGGAGATAAAAGCTATTATGGAATGTTTGGACTAACTGAAAGAAGAATTGTTACTATTGATGAGTGTAATATTGTAGATAAAGCTATAGCAGATATAATGAAACCTTTTTTAGATGAGGTAGTAAATAATGAATTTTTAAGAGTGAAACTTTATGCTGTTGAATTTTTAAGTAATTCTAAGGGTGAGCTAATTATTACTATGATTTACCATAAAAAATGGGATGAAGAAGAAATCAAACCTCATATAGAAGTATTAAAAGCTAAATTTCCAAATACTGATTATGTAATAAGAAGAAAAGGTAAAAAGCTTTTTATAGATAAAAATTATTTAATTGAAGAGATAAAAATCAATAATAAAATATATAAATATAAAATGATAGAAGCTACATTTACACAACCAAATCGTAAAATGAATGAAAAAATGATTACTTGGGCTATGAATAATAGTGAGGGATTAAGTGGAGATTTAGTTGAGATGTATTGTGGTCATGGTAATTTTACAATTCCTATGGCAAGTAAATTTAGAAAAGTAATAGCTACAGAAATAGCTCAGCAATCGATAGATGCAGCTTTTTATAATGCTGAAATTAACGAAGTAGATAATATTACATTTTTAGCGATGAGTGCTGCTGATTTTGCAAGACTAAAAGATGAAAATTCACCACTTTTAGCTAAATATAATCTTAAAAATATTTTAGTAGATCCACCTCGTGCAGGGCTTGATGATAAAAGTAGAAAATTTACAGATGGATTTGATAATATAATTTATATCTCTTGTAATCCAGAGACTTTAAAAAGAGATTTAGAAACACTATCACAAGGAAGAGAAATTAAAGCATTTGCTTTTTTTGACCAATTTCCATGGACAAATCATGCTGAATGTGGTGTAATATTGACAAGAAAATGACAAAATAAGCTATATTTTTGGTACTATTATATAAAAAAGGATTTTTATGCACCATTATATATGGCTTAGTATGTGTTTTATATTTGTAGGAGTATATTTATCAAAATATTTATCTCATAAAACTAACACAGTAGATGTTTTGTGGTTTATAATTATTGGAGCAGTTTTAGGAAATGCTCATTTAATAGAAGAGAATCATGCTTTAGAATTTTTAGGTGATATAGGTATTATTTTAGTTATGTTTGCACTTGGATTTGAAGAAGATGCAAAAGCTTTTGTAGATGGAGTAAAAAAAGCATGGGGAATTGCTTTAATTGGAGCTATTTTTCCATTTTTAGCAGGATATTATAGTGCTATTACTTTTGGATTTGGACAAAATTCTGCTCTTATTTGGGGATTAACTATGACAGCTACTGCTGTAAGTCTTACTATGATGACATTGAAATCATTAAATCTTCATAAAACAAAAGCGGCAACAGGGATTATGACTAGTGCAGTTGTTGATGATGTTTTAAGTCTTATTGGTGTTGCTGTATTACTTCCTATAATTTTAAGTGGAGGTAAAACTGATACTTTAACTATAAATTATGAAGAATTAGCATTTACTTTTGCAAAAGTTATTATTTTCTTTAGTGCTGTATATTTAGTTGGTAAATTTATTTTACCTCATGAAAAAGGTTTAAAAAGAATTTTTACAATGGAAAAAGGACAATATGCAGTTCTTGGTATTTTTGTAGTTGTATTTTGGTTTGGAGCTTTAGCTCATATGCTTGGATTTCATCCAGCAATTGGTGCATATTTCGCTGGATTACTTTTAAAAGAAGAGTATTTTCAAATTGAAAAAGAGGAAATTAGCAATATTCATTCTATTGAGAATGTAATTAATAATTTAGCATTTGTAGTTTTTGGTCCTGTGTTTTTTATTTTATTAGGAAGTAAAATTATTTTTGATGTTAATATTTTAGCAGATGTTATAGTGCCTACAGTTGTATTGTTTTTAGCTGTATTAGTATTTCAAATCATTTCAGCAGGTGGTGCGGCTAAATTTACAGGTGGTTATAGTAATAGAGATTCTATTTTAATAGGTCTTGGAATGTTAGGAAGGGCTGAGCTTGCATTTATTGTAATAAATATTGCTTATGTTCAAAATCAACTTATAACACAGCAAGAATTTTATATTTTAGTGTTTACTACATTTTTATTAAATATTTCTGTACCATTGCTTATCAAAGCATATACACCATTTTATAATAAAATGAAAGATTAAGAGTTTAAAATCTCTTTTATCAACTCTTTTTCATTTTCATTTGTAGCCATATTTAACTCTTGAATAAATAATCCTTCTTCTTTTAATAAATAAGCTCTTAAAATCTCTTCAAAATCATCAAAAAAAGTAAAAATATTTATATCTTTATTTTTTGCTCCATTTATAATTTTATTAATCATACGAATAAGGATATCTTTTACAAGCATATTTTCAAGTATTAATTTATCAACTTCAGGATTTATTTTATTTCTAAGTTTTTCTTGCATAGCAAAATGATTTTTTAATTTATTTTCTAAACTTAAAGCATATTTTTGCATATCTTCAAAAGTTATGTCTTGATTGTTAAAATCAAAAGTTTCTCTTAATTTATCTAATTTAGAATAATATATATTTTTTAATGTTTTTTGATTTTCTATAATTGTATTAATCATTTATTTCCTTTTATTGCTATTTCTAATTTTTCTAAAAATTCTGTTTTTGGTATTTTTATAGCACCCATTCTCATTAAATGTTCACTTCCACTTTGGCAATCAATCCATTCTATCGCATTATCTTGGCATAAATCACAAAAGTAGATTAAAGCTAATTTACTAGCATCACTTTTTTTAGCAAACATACTTTCACCTGAAAAATATTTTCCTATTCCAACACCATAAAAACCACCAACTAATTCTCCTTGATAGTAGCTCTCTACACTCATAGCATATCCTAGTTTATGAAGATTTGTATAAGCTTTTATAAAGTCTTCACTAATCCAGCTACCACCCATATGAGAAGGTCTTTTTATTGTGGCACAATTTTTAATTACTTCTTCAAAATTTGTATTTATTCTAAAATCCCAATTTTTACTTCTTAATTTTTTATTTAAATTTTTTGTTCTTTTTACTTGATCTGTATATAAAATCATTCTTTCATCTATTTGATACCAATGAAACATACCATCTTCTGCTTGATACCAAGGAAAGAAGCCTTTAGAATATCCATTTAATAGTTTTTCAGGTTCTAGATTAGCACTAGCACCAGCTAATCCATCAAAAAAATTTTCATAAGGATTTGGAAATTCATTATCATCAAAAAAATATAAAGGATATAAATTATCTATTCTTACCATTGTAGTCCTTATAAAATTATTATAGCTGCGATGGCAAATCCACCATCATGAGTAATTGAAATATCGATTTGTTTATTTTTTAATTTTTGTTTTATTGTAGGATTTAAGATTTTTATTATAGGTTTGCCTTTTTTGTTTTTTTGAATTTCGATATCTAAAAAAGAAAATTCACTACCAATACCTGTACCTATTGCTTTTGAAAAAGCTTCTTTACTAGCCCAAATACCAGCAATACTTGAGGTTTTTGTTGCCCAAGATTGCTCGTGTTGAGTCATAAAACGATTTTTTGCTTTGTCTCCAAATTTTTGTATACTTTTTTCTATCCTAGAGATAGAAATAATATCAATTCCTATCATTGAATTACAAAAGCAGTGAAATATACATTTCTAATTTCACCAGTTGCTAATCTAGCATTTAGATTTTTTTTGATCTCTTCTTTTAATTTTTCTTTACCTTTAGCTGTAGAAATTTCAGGTACAGTTTTACTAGATAATATTCTAATGATCATATCTCTAATCATAGGTTTCATTTTATCAAGTTCTGGTTGTGTATCTGGTGAATCTAATTCTAAATCTATAGTACATTTTAGATATCTGTAGCACCACTACTTTTTAAATTTACAGTAAATGGATCAAGTGGATAAATAGGACCAATTTCTAAAGCTTCAGTATTTTTAGGCTTTTCTATTTTTTGTTCCACTTTTTTTACATCTTGTTGTGCTACTTGGTCTGGATTATCCCCACTTAATAAGAAATAAGCTACTACCCCACCAATTACTAATAACAATAATAATAATACTACGATAATAATTAAAATTAATTTATTTCCACCACCCTCACTTTTTTCTACTTTTTCTTCGCTGTTTTCCTCTTTTTTTGCTTCCTCAGCCATTTTTTTATCCTTTTTATTATTTTTTGATATAATTTTACCAAAAAAGGCTCTATATTTGATAAATAAATTTTTCTTTTTATTAGGAAGTTATGTTATAAAGCTATTTGATCTTTCTATTGGTGCATTAGGAAGGTTTAGTGTCTTTCATTTAGATGTGTTTAGATTGTTTTTTTCTAGACCATTTAGATATAAAGAGATTATGCTTCAAATAGAATTTATTGGTATAAATTCTTTTTTAGTTATTTTCCTTACAGCATTTTTTACTGGAATGGTAGAAGCCATTCAGCTTTATAATGGATTTCATAAATTTGGAATAGAAAATTTTATGGGATATACGATATTTTTATCTATTTGTAAAGAATTAGGGCCAGTTTTTGCTACATTGATGGTAATTAGTAGAGCTGTAAGTGGTATGGCAGCAGAACTTGGTACTATGAAAGTAACCGAACAGATAGATGCCTTAGATGTAATGGCTGTAAATTCTAGACAATATTTAATAGTACCTAGAATGATAGCAATGATTATCTCTTTACCTATTTTAATATTAATGTTTGATACTATTGCTAACATTGGTGCATATATAATCTCTATACATGTATTAGATGTAAATGCTACAGCCTATCTGGATACAATCAAACAATTAGTAGAATATAAAGATTTTACTCAGGGAATTGTAAAAGGAATTGTATTTGGATATTTAATAGCGGCTATTGGTACTTATGTTGGTTATCATACTAGTGGAGGAGCTAAAGGAGTAGGGAAAAGTACTACTACAGCTGTTGTTTTGGCTTCTATTACTATTTTTATAGCAGATTATTTACTTTCAGCTATATTTTTATTTTTAGATTTATAAGAAGTGTTTATTTAAATAAAGCACTTCCTACTCTTATCATATTACTTCCACATTTAATAGCAAGTTCAAAATCACTACTCATCCCCATTGAGCAAATTTTCGCACCTTTAGATTGTAATTTTTCAAATATAGAATAAGTTAATTCAAATGATTTAATTATCTCTTTTTCATTGTCACTATGAGCACCTATTGTCATAACTCCTTGAAGATTTATATTAGGACAAGTTTCTAGTATTTGATGGTAAGTATCTATTGCAAGTTCTGGCTGAAGTCCACTTTTACTCTCTTCTTTTGCTGAATTAATTTCAAGTAAACATCTAATTGGTTTATTAGCTCTTTTATCTACCTCTTTTGCAAGTTCTAAAGAATTTATTGATTGAATCATAAAAGGATTTAATTTTAGAAGTTTATTAATTTTATTTTTTTGAAGATTACCAATAAAATGCCATTCTATTGGTAAATCAGATAAATCATTTACTTTTTCTTCAAGTACTTGAACTCTATTTTCTCCAAAAGCTCTTTGTCCTTCATTATATAGTTTTTTAACAGCTTCACTATCAGAATATTTACTAACAGCTACTATTTTTACTATTAGATGTTCATTTACTTCAAGTCTTGCTTTTTCTACTCTTTGAATTAATTCATTTAATGTCATTATAACTCCTAAAAAATTGGATTGCTTTTTCTTTATCTGTAATTATAGCTTGTTTTAACTCTTCTATATTTGAAAATTTTTTATTTTCTCTTAAAAATTCTATAAATTCTATATCATAAATTTTTGTATGAGAAAAATTTTTTAATAAATGTGATTCTATTGAAAAATTATTATCAGTTGAACGGATACCTATAAATGTAAGAGAAGGAATTTTATTTATGAGAGTTAAATATACCCCATTTTTTGGAATAGTATAATTATAAATAGGTTTAAAATTGATAGTTGCTAATAATTTTTCTTTACCTATTCCTTGACCTTTTATTTGAGAAGCTTTTATTTTATATGTATGATTTAAAAATTGTGTAGCTTTTTTAATTTTACCATTTTGAATAAATTCTCTAATTATTCTAGAATGCACTCCAATATTATCAATTTTTATTTCATTAATTACAATTACATTAAAATGTTTTTTTAATTCCTCAATACCACCAAGTCTATTTTTTCCAAAGCGAAAATCATATCCTATTATGATAGTTGAAGGAGAAAATTCTTTTTTTATTTTATGGATAAATTCTAAATGAGTTAAATGTTTGATTTCATCTAAATTATAAAAATGACATTTTTTATTTGTATATTCACATCTTGTAGAAAAAGGAGTAAGTGAGGAGTTTTTTTCTATTATTAAAACTTCATCACTTAAACTAAGAAGTTTTTGATGTGCAAAATGCACACCATCAAATCCACCAATTGCTAATTTCATTATGCTTTTGCTGCACTCGCAAGATTCCACATAGGTAAGAAAATACCAAGGGCTAATAATAATACAAGTCCACCAATTATAGCCATCATAATTGGTTCAACTGCATCACCAATTCCATCTACAATTTGATCAAATTGATTTTTATAATAAGCACTAGCATTTTCAAGCATTGTATCCAAATTACCTGCTTCTTCACCAGCACTAATCATTTGTAGAGTAATATTATCTAATAAATTATATTCTGCTAAAGCACTTGTTAATGAACGACCTTGATTAATTTCTTTGATAATACCATTAATTTTTTCTTTTAAAACAGAGTTTTCTAAAATACCATTAGCAATATTTAAAGAGTCGATTAGAGGAATACCAGCTTTTGTTAGTTCTGTTAAAACTAATAAAAATCTAGAAATTGAAGAATACTCAATAATAGGCCCAATTATTTTCATTTTTAATAATAATTTATCAAACTTATATTTATAGTCATTATTTGTTTTATAGGTAAATTTATGTAATATAAATAGTATAATACCTACCATAACTATTATAGGACCGTAATGATTAAAGGCATACTCTAAACCTAGTAATATTTTAGTTGGTAATGGAAGCTCTGCATGTAGTTGATTAAAGATATCTTTAAATTTAGGTACAACATACATGATTAAAATAGTAAAAGCAATAGCCATAGCACCAAGAGTAATTAAAGGATATCTCATAGCTTTTTTGAATTTTTGTCTATTTTCTTCGATGTCTTCATAAATATCAGCCAATGCAGCTAATGATTCACCTAATGCCCCAGTTTGTTCACCAAGTTTTACCATAGCAGTAGCTAAAACTCCTACATAAGTTTCATATTCTTCAAATGTAATAGACAAGTTTAAACCATTATCAATTCCTTCGGCACATTTTAAAAATAATTCTTTTACTAAAGGATCAGTTGTATTCTTTGATATGTTTTCTAAACTATCTTTTAAAGAAATTTGTGCTAGTGTAAGAGCAGAAAGTTGTCTTATTGCACTAATAAAAGCGGGATAATTTAATCTTTTTTTTGAAAAATTTGCTTTTATAATATTTTTTAAATGTTTTACTTTTTCATCAAATGGCATATTAGTAGGTTCTACTTTTACAGCAATCCCTTTATATTTATTAGATGTATTAATAGTTTCTAATACTTCCCCTTTATTTTCACCTTTTAAAATAATTTCTTCTTTTTTCCCTTTTACAATGAGGGTAACTTTATAATAATTCATTTATTAACCTTTGCAACTCTGTATATTTCTTCTAATGTAGTTTCACCTTTTAAAGCTTTAATAAGTCCATCCATAAACATAGGTTCATACCCTTTTTGTTTTGCTTTTTTTTCTAATTCTACTAAACTTATATTTTTTGCAATATCACTTGATAATTCTTCATCTATAGTAAAAACTTCACTTATTAAAGTTCTTCCTTTATAACCAGTCATATTACACTCATCACACCCTTTTCCTTTATAAAAAGTGGCATTTTGTGGGAGTAATTCTTTTATTGGCTCTAATAAAGCAGCTTTTGGCTTTTCTTTTGTTTTGCAATAAGGGCATATTTTTTTTACAAGTCTTTGTGCTTCTACAGCTACTACTGCAGCACCTACCATAAATGGATCAGCTCCCATATCTATCATTCTACTAATAGCACTAACTGCATCATTTGTATGTAAAGTTGATATTACTAAGTGACCAGTAAGAGCAGCTTTTATAGCAATTTCTAGTGTTTCTAAATCTCTAATTTCCCCAATCATAATAATATCAGGATCTTGTCTTAAGATACTTCTTAGAGCTGCTGCGAATGTAAGTCCTGCAGCTTCATTTACATTTACCTGATTTATTAATCTCATTTGATATTCTACTGGATCTTCAACTGTAATAATTTTTTCTTCTACATTTTTGATTTTATTTAAGGCTGCATATAGGGTAGTAGATTTTCCTGAACCTGTAGGTCCTGTTACTAAAACAATACCATTTGGGGTTTTTAGAGCTTTTTCTAATTTTACTAGATTTTTAGAACTTATACCAACTTCTTCAAGTTTTTTCATTACATTTCTTTTATCTAAAATCCTAATAACAATACTTTCACCTGTAGCTATAGGTAATGTAGAAACCCTAAAATCAAAATGATGCTCATCTAATTCCATACTAAATCTACCATCTTGAGGTTTTCTTTTTTCTGAAATATTTAAATTACTAAGAAGTTTTATTCTAGCAGCAATAGCACTGAAAAATTCTTTTTCTACAATTAGAAGTTCTTGTAAACTACCATCTATTCTAGCCCTTATTTGCATAATATCTTCTTCTGTTTCTATATGTATATCACTAGCACCTTTTTGAATAGAAAGATTTACAATATATTTGATAAATTGCATTGTTGCTGATTCTTCATCATCATTGTCTTCTGCAGTACCAGCTAATTCTTTTTTCATTCTTTCAATTAAAGCATTTGCTTTTTCTCTATTTTTTAATTGGTTTATATGTTTTTTTATATCTTTACTTGGAGCTATAGTAAGTTTAATAGGCTTTTTTAGATACCTTTGTAAAACAGTTCTAGCATCTATATTCATAGGATCTGTAAAAGCAACTATCACTTCTTTGGGAGTTTCTTTTATAGGTAGAGCTTCATATTTTTCTAATACAGCTACAGGTACTTTTCTAAGTAATGAAAAATTTAATTCTGTATTATCAAAATTTATAACATCAATATGTAATTGTTCAGCAATTAATTTTATGATATCATCTTCACTTATAAAACCTTCTTCTATAAGTATTTCCCCAAGTTTTTTATGAGAATTTTGTGTTCTTTGTATATCTAAAGCTTTTTTTATATCTGCTTCATTGATTTTACCTTTTTGAATAAGTAAATCACCCAGCCTTATCTTTTTCATTAACATATTAAAAGCCTTACCAATAGATATGTTCAGATATTAAAGTATCATCTTCTAATACCTTAATAATAAATTTATTTTTATTTTTCGGAGATAAGATATATTTTTTATTGTTTTTTTCTACTATATATGTGTTATCTACTTTTGAAAAGTTATTATGAGAAATATTTTCAAAAACTATCGATAATGGATGTTCACTTTTTGGAAGAGATAGATTAGAAATATCTATATTATCATATACCATTTGTAATAATAATTTTTTTATTAAAAATAATGAAGCTATATAAGAAGCATTATGTCTACCAATTGGTGTATGTACCATTGTTTTTGTTATTCTAATAGCTGTATTTAGCATATCAGCTTTTACACATGATAAAGCTACAATAGATTGATAATCATCATCATGTTTATATCTATTTATTATCCATACCCCTTTAATACATGTATTTTTATAATTATGATTTTTATATAAATTGTATATATCTATTTTTGAAATACCAAATAAATTTACTACAATTATGAATAATAGAAGTTTTTTCATAACTACACCCTTTTTTTATTGCTATTTTATCAAAATAGTTGTGAATTTTTACTAATTATACTATAATTCAGAAAAATTTTAAGGAGAAAATAATGGCAATTACAGTATATTATGATAAAGATGCTGATTTAAATATTATTAAAGGTAAAACTGTTGCAATGATTGGGTTTGGTTCACAAGGTCATGCTCATGCAGAAAACTTAAGAGATAGTGGTGTAAATGTAGTAGTAGGTTTAAGAAAAGGTGGTTCATCTTGGAAAAAAGCTGAAGCTAAAGGTTTTGAAGTTTTAACAGTTGCAGAAGCTACTGCTAAAGCAGATGTAGTTATGATTTTATTACCAGATGAAAATCAAGCTGAAATCTATAAAAATGAGATTGAACCTAACTTAAAAGAGGGTGCAACTATTGCATTTGGACATGGATTTAATATCCATTATGGAAGAATTATTCCTAGAGCTGATTTAAAAGTAATTATGGTAGCTCCAAAAGCACCAGGACACACTGTAAGAAGTGAATTTGTAAAAGGTGGAGGAATTCCTGATTTAATCGCTGTTTATCAAGGTGGTGAAGAAGCTAAAGCTATCGCATTAAGTTATGCAAGTGCTATTGGTGGAGGAAGAACTGGTATTATCGAAACTACTTTCAAAGATGAAACTGAAACAGATTTATTTGGAGAACAAGCTGTATTATGTGGTGGGGCTACTGCATTAGTTCAAGCTGGATTTGAAACTTTAACTGAAGCTGGATATGCACCAGAAATGGCATATTTTGAATGTTTACATGAACT
>Ga0256843_1003011_pt1 | contig 11943 bp, 14 predicted proteins | sample AlvinellametaG_FD_191572 | JGI IMG/M metagenome (GOLD analysis project Ga0256843, IMG submission 191572) | Pompeii worm associated microbial communities from hydrothermal vent at the East Pacific Rise, Pacific Ocean - Alvinella | ecosystem: Host-associated > Annelida > Integument > Unclassified ... | reverse complement strand
ACATCAACATACTTCACACGAAGTCTCCATGTACTTAGTGGAACTTCATTCTCCACTTTACATGCGATCTCACAACCTTTACATCCCATACAAAGATGTAAATCAACTAGGAAACCTAATTGCATATATTCTCCTTTGGCCAATAGTGGCAAATTTTAAGATTTATAACTACGACTTATTTGCTTTAAAAGAAGCCCTTATGCACGGCACTTCAGGCTTTTTTTACTGTATCTAGTGTAACTAAGAAAGCTTAAAGAAAGTATAAAAAAGTGATAATTTTGTAATAGAATTGCAAGAGTGTGTATATTTAAAAAAATTATATTTTAGGGGATTATACTAGTTATAAACTGAAGTTTTATAACTAGTATTTTAAATTAAAACTATAAGGAAGAGTTATTTTTTCAGTCTTATACGAACAGATTGTTCATGAGCTGTAAGACCTTCTGTATTTGCAATTAAAGCACACTCTTCACCTATCTCATTAATAGCATTGTTACTAAATGCAATAATCGAGCTCTTTTTCATAAAGTCTTCAACACTCAGTGGTGAGTAGAACTTAGCCGTTCCACCTGTTGGAAGTGTATGGTTTGGTCCAGCTACATAGTCACCAATAGCTTCAGGAGTATTATGTCCTAAAAAGATAGCACCGGCATGTTTAATGTATGGAAGTAACTCAAAAGGGCTCATAGTGGCAACTTCCAAGTGTTCCGGTGCTATCTCATTCATTAGTTTTATCGCTTCATCCATGTCTTGTGTGACAATAATTGCTCCACGCTCTTCGATCGACTTTCTAGCAATCTCCTCACGTGGCAGTTTTTGCAGCCAATTTTCTATCTCAACTTTTACAGCATCCGCAAGTTTTTGTGATGGAGTGATTAAAATAGAGCTTGCCATCTCATCATGCTCAGCCTGAGAGAGCAGATCGATTGCCATATGGTTCGGATTTGCACTATCATCGGCTAAAACACCAATCTCACTCGGCCCTGCGATCATGTCAATATTTACATCACCAAAAACCATCTTTTTAGCCGTTGCGACAAAGATATTTCCCGGACCTGTAATAACATCAACTTTTGGAATATTTTCAGTTCCATACGCCATAGCAGCGATCGCTGAAGCACCACCAACTTTATAGACCTGATCCACACCACATAAGTGACACGCTGCCAAAAGGAGCTCATTTGGTTCATTATCCGGCGTTGGTGTACAGACTACGATATTTTCAACACCAGCAACCTGCGCAGGGATCACATTCATTAAAAGAGAAGATGGATATGCAGCTTTCCCACCAGGAATGTAAAGCCCAGCAGAGTCAACAGGTGTCACTTTTTGACCTAAAATAGTTCCATTTGCTTCCGTATCAAACCATGATTGTGGTTTTTGTTTCTCATGATATACTTTAATTCTATCATATGCCAAGTGCAGAGACTCTTTAAGCTTTTCATCCAGATTATCATAAGCTTTGCTCATAGACTCTTGCGAAATTTTCAAATTATCATCAGATTGAGGAGTCCAATTGTCAAATTTTGCAATATGAGAAAAAAGTGCTTTGTTTTTATCTTTCTTGATCTCATCGATTATACCACCGACAATACCTGATACATGAGCGATATCCATCTTTCCACGTCCAAGTAGTTCGTCAAATTTTTCATTAAAATCACTATCTGTTGATTTTACAAATATCATTATTTTTTCACCTTCTTACTGTTTTTCTCAAACTCTGTTTTGACTATATGTAAAGCACCTAAAAAAGCATCTGCTTTGATATAACCTAAAAGTGGTTGGTACATTGGTGTACCATCAGAATACAAAAACCAAATACCAGGTAGACCTGGAGTACGCTGAGCGATCTCTCTTGGGATATAATCTCCCTCATTCGTCCATGAACGAATAGCTACAAAGTTTTTATTTAACTCTTTTACTACCTGCTCATTTTTAAGTGTAGTATTATCTAAAAGTACACAATACTTACATGTATCGCGTGAGATAATAAACAGAACTGGTTTATTCTCTTTGATTGCTTGGCTTATACCTGACTTATAATCTTTTGCCCAATGCACTTCTGCACCAAACAGTGTTGCTCCAAGAAGTAGCGTTAATACTATTTTTTTAAACATGTTTTTTTACCTTTTTTAATAATTCTTTTGAGCACTCTTTGGCACTCTTATCCGTTACATCTATGACAATATCAGCTACTTTAAGATACTCTGGACGACGTTCTTCATAGAGTTTCTTCGCAGCTTTGAGATCTGCTAAGAGTGGACGTTTTTTTAATTTCTTTACAGCATTTGGATGCTCTTTAATTCTTTTAATGATAGCATCAAAAGGAGAATCCAGAAGCACAATTGTACCTATTTTTTTTAAATTCTCTTGCTTGTAAAAGCCTCCACCTGTTGAAATAAGTGTATTTTTTACGCTAGATTCCAACCATTTTGCTACACGTTTTTCAAGTTTTCTAAAATATTTTTCACCTTCATCTTCAAAAATTGCTTTAATTTTCCTATTTTCCATTGACTCTATTAAGTCATCTGTATCTATAGCAATAAAGTCTGAGTGTTTAATCACTTCACGTGCTATGCTACCCTTACCTACACCCATAAATCCAATCAATACAACATTCTTCATTCTTCTCTCTTTAGTTCATGCTAAAAGCATTCATATCAAAATCTGGTTTTTTCTTTTTTGTTTGTAAATAGATCCATACAGGAGCCAAGATATTATACTCTAAAAGTATCATACTTATAATAAACGCTATAGCAGATGGAAAAAGTACCATAGGCATATAAAAAGCAAAAATAAATCCTATCAAGGCAATAATAAACAAAACAAACTGTATTCGTGCCAAGTTCTTATTTATCATCTCATTCATTGTCGGAATAGTCATATACCCTTCAGCATTGAGGTGAAACCATACTAAAAATGGAACTATTTTATAAAGCATCCCAAGCATAATTGAGAGAATAAAACCACCCCCTATTAAAATTCCTACCATTACAATATATTGATGTTTAAAGAACTCATCAAATATCCAAAGAAATGATCCAAGTGTTAAAAATATACTAGCAGCTCGCCAATACCAGACGGTAACATCAGATATAGGACGTTTACGTTTATTGAATTTTAACCATACTGTTGTAGCAAAAGCCCAAAAGAATGTTGCTATCCAGAGTTTTGCATACAGAGCATAGCCTTCAGCATATAGACTTAAAATCATCCATATTAACAAACCTATACTTATCAACAAAACAACTCGTTTTTTACAGAACTGTTTAAAACGAGGTGCTACATAAAACATTGGAAGAACCTGAAATGCAACTCCTATAATCAAAATACCTGCAAAACCAAATACTGCCCAAACACTATGAATATTTGCAACTATATAATGGAACTCTGTAATATCATTCAGTGCATAACCATAGAGTAGATATACTCCCATCAGAACAATCATAAAAGCAAAAATAAGACTAACAAGCATCCCTTTAACACTTGCAGTAAAATGTTCAACTCCACTAATTGCATAGAGCATACTTATAACAATAATTAAAAAACCACTGCCAAGTAATATTGATGCCAATGTTAATGCAAGAGAATTACTGAGAGTTAAACCAAATGCCATTAAGAGTAATCCTACAAGCATCAGAATATGGGAAGTTGAAGAGACCAACTTTACCTTTGGAATATTTGCACTCGCAAGTACAGGAAGCATCTGCGTGAGCGCACCTAACATAATAAAACCAAAGAGCCCTATTGTAATTAGATGTGCAATCACTATAGCATCTATAGAGTAGCGACTCATTAATGATGCAGAATCACTAAAAAGAAGCATTATTCCAGCTAAAACACCAAATAAAGGTGCTGTTATAAAAAAACGTAGAGGACCAGAAATAGGTGGTGCTTGATCAATTGATAAGCCATTAAAATCCAAAACTGTTCCTTACTCTACAATAAGAGAATCCATCATCTCTACAATCCTAGCTGCTTCTGCACTCAGATGCTGTTGTGCCATTGTATAAAGCATCTGTTCCTCTTTCATATTATGTTGTTGTAGAAGAATCATTAAAGTTTCAGAAAGTCCAAAAAACTTATCTTTATCATTATTATCTATAGCTTCTAACAGTTGTGACATTAGATTTCTCATTTGAGAATGCTCTTGACGCATCATTTCAGTTGGACCATTTACCATGCCTGTTTTTGCTTCAAATTCAGGGAACATTACACGTTCTTCTCTTTGAAAATGTCTTTCCATATCTGTTATAAAAGCTTTAGTTAGCTCTTTAGCGTCAGCTAAAGAACTGTTTGCTTTCTCTTCCATCTGTGCAAAAATTTCATCACATGCTCTATGATCATTTGTCAAATACTCTTTAATACTGCTCATATTTACTATCCTATATAAACTTTTTTGACATTATATTAAAATAAAGTAAAAGCCTTATTAGAGAGAGAAGTTAATGACGTTTATCATAAAAATGTTATAATTTTGTAATAAAAATTTGATAAATGGAGTTTATCATGTCTCAAAATCTTAATATTAATGAGTTTGTTGCTTCGCGTGGCATGTACGGAACCAACTCCGTTAGATATAAAGGTATGGAGATTGAAGTCATTAAATACAATAATGACTATACAAATCCGGTAACAAGCTTTGATTGGGGGAATAGTGAAAAAGGTTCCGTACTCTTGGCCTATGCTATCCTTAATATTATAGCCACACCTACTATCGCCCGCGTTTATGCTAATAAATATACATTAGAAGTTATTCAAAAGTTAAATAGTGATGAGTGGAAAATGAAGGCAATTGAAGTTGCACATTGGGTTAATAACAACACAAACTATAAAATAGATATCGGACAAACGAATTCACAAGAGCCATTAAATCAAGAAGCTATTGAAAAAGAGCAGCGAAAAGTACAAAGAGAAGCAGAATTTCAGAAGCAGATAGAAGAAAAGCTCAAAAATCGGACAAAAAACTCTATCAATAGCATTGATGAGTTTTGCGAAGAGTTACATTTATCTCAAGAGATATTAGCAAAAATTTTAGATGTTTCTATGGAAATTCTCATTCAGTGGCAAGAGAAAAATGAAATACCAAAATTTGCACTCAAAGCTTTGGAATTTTATAAAGCTGGAGTACGACTTAAAGAGCAAAATACAAAATTAAAAATCGAATTACAACAATTTCAAGAGGAGTTAATAAAAAACCAGACACAGATGGACCTTTATAGATTGGAACTGACAAAATACAAGAATTTCATTAATGCTTTAAACATGCCACAACTCTATAAAAAATATAAAGATCTCTAATACTTAACTATGCTCTTTTTAAAATTTTGACAAGCATTTAATAACACAAGGTATAATAACTCTTTTAAATGACAAAATAATTTCAAAAGACAGGTTTAAGTATGAAAAACAAAAAGTTTATTACCCTAGGATTTTTTTCCGTAGCACTCTCATTTAGCCTTGTGCTTTCAACTACACTCTTTGCAAAAGATGCGACACCTAAAAAAGAGAGCACAGAAGCATCACGACTCGAAGCACTCTCAAAATTTACAAAAGTATTAGGTATAGTTGAAGAGTATGATGTTGACAAAGTAACTATAGAAGAGCTCATTGACAAAGCACTCAAAGGAATGATGGAAAATCTTGATGCACACTCAAATTATCTCACAGAAAAAGATTATAAACGTCTGCAAGTTCAAACAAGTGGAGAGTTTGGTGGTCTTGGAATTACTGTTGGGATGAAAGACGGTGCTCTAACTGTCATCTCTCCAATTGATGGTACACCTGCAGATAAAGCGGGCTTAAAAGCGGGTGATATTATCTTAAAAATAAATGACAAGTCAACACTTGGAATGACTATTGATGAGGCAGTCTCAATTATGCGTGGAAAAGTTGGAACACCTATTGACTTGACTATTGTACGTGAGGGTGAGAGTAAACCTCTCTCTATACATATAGTTCGTGATATCATCAAAATAGAATCTGTTCATACAAAAACAGTTGGAAAAGATATCTTATATATTAGAGTTTCAAGTTTTGATCAAAAAGTAGTAAATGATGTAAAAAAAGCCATCAAAAAGAAAAAAGCAACGACAAAAGGAATCATTTTAGATTTAAGAAATAATCCTGGAGGACTACTAGATCAGGCAGTAGGACTTGTTGATCTTTTTGTAGATAAGGGTGTTATCGTTTCTCAAAAAGGAAGACGTGAAGTTGAGACAAAAGAGTACTCAGCACATATCAGTAACACTATCACTGATGTTCCTGTTGTTGTTTTGGTAAACGGAGGAAGTGCAAGTGCAAGTGAGATCGTAAGTGGTGCATTACAAGATCATAAACGTGCTGTATTAGTTGGAGAAAAAACATTTGGTAAGGGGAGCGTTCAAGTAGTACTTCCTATTACAAAAACAGAAGCTATCAAACTTACAATTGCTCGTTACTATTTACCAAGTGGAAGAACAATTCAAGCACTTGGCGTAACACCAGATATTGAAGTACTTCCAGGTGAATTAAAGACTTTTAAAAATGAGTTTGCACTTAAAGAAGCCGACCTAAAACAACATCTTGAAAAAGAACTTGCTAAAGTTGATGGAAAAAAATCAGAGACTAAAGAAGATAAAAAAGATAAAAAAGATATAATTACGCCAAAAATGTTGGAAAAAGATGTTCAACTAAAAGAGGGTGTGGATATTATCAAAGCACTTATCATTACAAAAGGATAGAAAATCAATGGAAAAGAGAGAATTACTCTACGAAGGTAAAGCAAAAAAGATCTGGTCAACTGATGATGAAAACTTAGTTATTTCAGAGTTTAAAGATGATTTAACAGCATTCAATGGTGAAAAGAAGTCAAGTGAAGCCGGTAAAGGTGCACTTAACAATAAAATCTCTACTGAACTCTTTAAACTTCTTGATACAAATGGAATTCCTACACACTTTGTAAAAATGTTAGATGATAATCATATGCTTCATAAAAAAGCAGATGTTATTCTTATCGAAGTCATTGTAAGAAATATCGCAACCGGATCACTCTCACGCAACTTAGGAATAGAAGATGGAAAAGTCCTTCCATTCACTCTTGTTGAGTTTGATTATAAAAATGATGAGTTAGGTGATCCAAAACTCAACGATCAACACGCGCTTATTTTAGGTCTTGTTGATTTTCAAGATGAGTTAGATAAACTTCGTAGAATGGCTCGTCAGGTAAATGATATCTTAAAACCATACTTTGCAGACAAAGGTCTTAATCTTGTTGACTTTAAATTAGAGTTTGGAAAAGATAAAGATGGAAACATCATCCTTATTGATGAAATCTCTCCGGACAACTGTCGTTTTTGGGATATAGAGAGTGGTGAGAAGATGGATAAAGATAGATTTCGTCAAGGTCTTGGTGGTCTTACAGTAGCGTATGAACAAGTTTTAAATAGAATTTTAGGAAAGTAATAATGAAAGCAATAGTAAACGTATTTTTAAAAGCAGGTGTTTTGGATTCTCAAGGTAAAGCTGTGCATCATGCACTGGATTCACTTCATTTTGATGATGTTGAAGATGTTCGTGTTGGAAAACAGATTGTTCTTCAACTAAACACTACTGATAAAGAAAAAGCAATGGCTGATGTTACAAAAATGTGCGAAGAGCTTTTAGCAAACACAGTGATTGAAGATTATAATATAGAGCTAGTATAATGAAAGTTTCAATTCTTCAATTTCCAGGCACAAACTGTGAATATGATACACAATATGCATTTGAGAAACTTGGGTGTGCTACTGAGATCATTTGGCACAAATCAGAATCAATTCCACATGATACGGACCTTTTAGTAGTTGCAGGAGGATTCTCTTACGGAGACTACCTTCGTAGTGGTGCTATTGCAAAATTCTCTCCTGTTATGAAAGCAGTAGCAGAATATGCAGACAAAGGTGGTAAAGTTTTAGGTATTTGTAACGGTTTTCAAGTACTTACAGAAGCAAGACTACTTCCTGGTGCACTCAAACGTAATGAAGGGCTACACTTTATCTCTAAACACCATCACTTAAAAGTTGAAAACAATGATAATGTTTTTTTAAAGAAGCTTAATAATGGTGATATTGTCAATATTCCTATCGCTCACCATGATGGAAACTACTATATAGATGAAGATGGTTTAAAAGAACTTGAAGCAAATGGACAGATCCTTCTTCGATATACAGATGCTGATGGCGACCTACAAAATCCTAACGGTTCAGTAGAATCAATCGCAGGTGTATGTAACAAAGAAAAAAATGTATTTGGTCTTATGCCTCACCCAGAGCGTGCAATGGAAGCTGTTTTAGGCAGTGCTGACGGTATTGCAATGTTAGAAGGATTTTTAGAGTCGTGATCAAACTACTTTTTCTTACTCTCATTTTTATTACATCACTCTTTGCACAAAAGGTTCTTTATGTAAACTATGATGAAATACCAAAGAGAGTAATAAAAGGTGAAATTTTTACAGCTACACTCAAAACTCTCTCAACAGTAAAAGATTTTGATACTATTGAGTACCATTTTTCAAATCATCCTGGTTTAAAAATTTTAGATGCCACTCCTCAACGTGAACATAAAGGAAAGTTTTTTTATGACTCTTTCCATATGCTTGTAACAGCAAATCATGCCAGACTTCCGGATGTTCGTGCTTCAATAATTACTTCACAAGATTATGATCCCACCTTTGTTAAAGGAGAAAAACTCAATGTCATTTCTCTTAACCCAAAAAAAGATTTCTCTAATGTTATTGCAAACTCTTTTGCACTGAAAGAGTACAAAACAACGAGTTATGACAAAAACCATAATATCGTTATTTTTGTAGCTGCTGCAACAAATGCAAACCTAAAATCAATGCATTTCAACAATGTTTATAAACAGGGAAGAGAGTCATTAACCGATTCATACGATGGTTCAAAAATAACTTACTTTGTAGTAATAGATAAACAATTAGAAAATTTTACATTTTCTTACTTTAATCTTGTTAAGAACAGTTATGTAAAACTTAGTATCCCTATCATTGTGGATGATGACAGTGTCACTACACAAAGTGATTTAAAACCACATGATCAATCACATGATACTATCAAGATGTATATAGCCTTAGGTATCACTATTATTGGTTTATTTATTATACTACTTACACGAAAATATATTTATCTTATTGTATTACTGGTACCTCTTGGGTATATTATATATTTAAATATTCCACAAAAAGATGTCTGTATTAAAAAAGGTGCAAATATCTATCTGCTGCCAGTTGCAAATGGTACTGTTTTTGAAACAACACAGACAGAATACCATTTACCAAAAGAGGGAAGTGTAACAAACTTTACAAAAGTAAAACTGCAAAATGATAAAATAGGTTGGGTAAAAAATGAAGATACTTGCACATATTAACTGGTTTTTTGCAACTGTTAATATTTTTGTCTCTCTTATTATAATGATTTTGCTATACCCTATTGTACCACGCCCATATGCACGAAAAATTGCAGCGTGGTACGTAAAAATCACTATTTTTTTTAAAACAGATGTAAAAGGTAAGGAAGATCCCGCTACACAAATGTTTTTAATCAATCATCAAAGTGACTTGGATATTGGTGTAATGGAGACAGTTTCAAAAAAAGATCTTGCATGGGTAGCAAAAAAAGAGCTCTTTGATGTTCCTTTTTTTGGACTTGCAATGAGTATGCCAGAAGATATTCCCATAGAGAGAAAAAGTAAAACCTCCTTAATAAAACTTCTAAAAAATGCAAAAGACAGACTCAACAAAGGTCGTGTAATTACAATGTTTCCAGAGGGTACTCGCTCACGTGATGGACGTATGCTTCCATTTAAGAGTGGTGCAAAAGTCGTTGCTGACAAGTACCAACTACGTGTTCAGCCTGTCGTCTTGATAGAGACTGCAAAGTTTTATGATATTAAGCGTTTTTATTACTCACCAGGAACTATTAGAGTTATCTTTTTAGAGAGTTTTATTGCAGATAAAAATGACCCTAACTGGCTTAATAATCTACGTAAAACAATGCAAAAAGTTTATGATAATGAGATAAAAGGAAAAGAAGCATGAAACGATATCTTGGAAAAAAGAAAGTTCTTAAAATCTATATTGATACCATGGATAAATATAATGATAGACCTTTATGGGAAGAGATTTTAAAAGAGGTAAAAGAAGAAAAACTTGCAGGGGCAACTGTATATAAAGGTGTTGCTGGTATTGGTGCATTTACAGAAGTAAGAAGTTTTAAAGTCTGGGCTCTATCACAAGAGCTACCTTTAGTTATAGAGATTATTGACAGTGAAGAAAAAATTACTGATTTTATCGATCATATCGATCATATGCTTGATAATGGTCTTATTACATTAACAGATACACAAGTAATTAAATATAAACACGAAAATTTCAATCAAGATGATATAAAATGAATCTAACACTTTTACTTTTTATCGGTGCAGGCGGCTTTTTTGGTGCTATCTCACGCTACCTTATCGCTACAAATACACAAAAAATGTTTGATACTTTTTTTCCTATTGGAACATTAACTGTTAATGTATTAGGAAGTTTTATTATTGGTTTTGCTGCTATGTTTTTTGCGCAAACTGTAGAACCAGAGTATAAAGCATTTCTAATAACTGGTTTTTTGGGAGCACTTACTACATTCTCTACATTCTCTTTAGAAAATATAACAATGTTACAAGATGGTGAGATTACAAAAGTAGCACTCAATATATTTTTAAATGTAACATTAACCCTTACTGCAACACTTCTTGCAATTATGCTTTTTAAAAAATTATATACATAATTTATATTTAAAATAAGTCATATTTATCTATGATTTGAAAAACTGCTGTAATATTACTCCTTAGAATGAATGCTAAGGAATACTCTATGAATAAAATCAAAAAACTACTTATTGCCAATAGAGGAGAGATTGCTCTTCGAATTATACGTGCCTGTAAAGAGTTAGGGATTAAAAGTGTTGTTATTTTTTCAGAAGCAGATGTCAGCGGTGTTTGGGTGATCAAAGCTGATGAAGCCTACCCTATCTTAGGTAATCCTATTGATGCTTACCTAAAATATGACAGAATAATTGATGTTGCAAAAGAGGCAGGATGTGATGCTATCCACCCAGGATATGGCTTTCTCTCTGAAAGTGCAGAGTTTGCCCAAGCCTGCTTAGATAATAATCTTATTTTTGTTGGTCCTAAACCAGAACATATCGAGCTTTTTGGAGATAAAATGGCATCCAAAGAAGCTATGAAAGCTATTAATGTTCCTATCTTAGAAGGAACAAATAAACCCGTAGAAAGCAAAGAAGAGGGAGAAAAAATAGCTAAAGAGATTACCTTTCCTGTTATAATTAAAGCTGCATTTGGTGGTGGTGGACGAGGTATGCGTATTGTAAGAAAAGCTGAAGAATTCGCAGAACTTTTTGAAGCTGCTAAAAATGAATCTTTGAAATATTTTGGCAGAGGTGAGCTTTTTATAGAAAAGTTTGTAGAGAATCCTCGTCATATTGAAGTCCAAATTGTAGCAGATAAATATGGTAATGTTGTCCATTTAGGAGAACGTGACTGTTCCATTCAACGTCGTCATCAAAAAGTTATTGAGATTGCCCCCTCCCCAAGTCTTAATGATGAAGTACGTCAAAAACTTTTTACAGTTTCTACTGAAGCTATGAAAAAACTTGGATATGAAAGTGTTGGTACTATTGAGTTTTTAGTCGATGCTGAAGACAATTTTTATTTTATTGAGATGAATACACGTGTTCAAGTAGAACACCCAGTAACAGAGATGATTTCAGGAATTGATATTATTCAAAGAATGATTGAGATAGCAGCTGGTGATAAACTTATGTTTAAACAAGAAGAAATTATTCTTAGAGGTTATGCAATCGAATTTCGTATCAACTCTGAAGATCCACAAAAAGATTTTTTTCC
>Ga0256843_1003010_pt1 | contig 11944 bp, 9 predicted proteins | sample AlvinellametaG_FD_191572 | JGI IMG/M metagenome (GOLD analysis project Ga0256843, IMG submission 191572) | Pompeii worm associated microbial communities from hydrothermal vent at the East Pacific Rise, Pacific Ocean - Alvinella | ecosystem: Host-associated > Annelida > Integument > Unclassified ... | reverse complement strand
TGACATGCAGATCGGGAAAAGCGTCTTTGATCCTGCGAAAAACTCCCAGATACCAGTCGAGCCCCGCTTCGGGGTTGTGGGCCGAGACGATGTGGACCTCCTTGGCCCCCCGCTCCCTGGCTTCGGCGGCGATGGCGAGGATCTCCTCGTGGCTCATGGTGTACTGGTTGGGGTTTTTGCGGCTGGCGGAGTAGGCGCAGAACTTGCAGATATCCTTGCAGACGTTGGTGGGGTTGATGTGGCGGTTGATATTGAAGTAGCTTTTGCGTCCGTAGCGATCCTCCCGGATCCGGGAGGCCAACTCCCCCAGCGTCAGCAGATCCAGGTCGTAAAGCGCCGTCCCCTCCCGGCGATTCAGCCGCTCTCCCGTGTCGATTTTGGCAATGAGATCCTCTTTTTTGGATGCCGTCATACCACCGTCCCGTCTGTTGAAGTTTCGGTATTATACTTAAAAAGCTTAGGGCATGGGGCAGAGCGCGTCGACGCTTCCCCGCCCGATCCATCCCCATCCGTCGAAGGAGTGTCGATGTCCGACCTCAACAGCCGTGTCGAGGAGCTGCTCTACGAAAACGCTCCCGACTTCAAGATCGCCCAGGTGATCAAAAAGGATCTCAAAGAGTATTTCGCCACGCTTCCCGATCTCTTCGCCGAGAGCGGGGGAAAAGACTTCCTCGTCCGCCATACCCGAAAGATGGATACCATCATCCGCCTCGCCTACCGGGTGGCGGTCCGGGAGATGTTCGGCACCTACACCCCGCTGAAAAACCACATCCCCCTGGCCCTGGCGGCTCTGGGGAGTTATGGCCGTGAACAGCTCTGCCTCTACTCCGACATCGACCTGATGCTGGTCTATGAAGAAACCCCGGGCTATCAGACCAGAGAACTGATCGAAAAGATCCTCTACCTGCTCTGGGACAGCGGACTGAAGCTGGGCCACCGGGTCCACGAGCTCTCGGAACTCCCCGAGGTGGCCCGGGAGGATATCACCATCAAAAGCGCCATTCTGGAATCCCGCTTCATCGAGGGGTCGAAATTTCTCTGGACCGGAGTGGAGAACCGGATCAAAGAGATCCGACTGGAGGATCCCGAGGGCTTCATCCGGGCCAAACTGGAGGAGCGTCGGGCCCTGCACCGCCGTTACGGTCTGACCATGGAGCCCAACCTCAAGGAGGGGATCGGCGGCTTCCGGGACGCCAACATGGTCTACTGGATGGGCAAGCTCCTCTACAACGTCCCCCGGATCCGGGATCTGGATGAATCGATCGTCGCTCCCCGAGACTATCGGGAGTTTCGTATCGCGCTGGAGTTTCTCTTCCGGGTACGCACCGCCCTGCATATCGCCGCGGGGAAAAAGGCGGACCAGCTGCGTCTCGACCTGCTGCCCGAAGTGGCCCGGCTCCTGAAGTACCACGACAGCTACCGGGGGCAGCTTCGTCTGGCCAAAAAAGTCACGGGCAGTCTGAAAACCGTCCATCTCTACAGCCGGATCTGGCTCGAAGCCCTGCTGGCCCCCCGTCTGCCGGAGCTCTATACGATCTACTACCTCCCGCCGAAGAACTATCGCCGACTTCACCAGCTCCTGGATGACCTCTCCCGGGCGGCCGCGGAGCCCTTCCTCCCCCATCCCCGACTGCTGAGCATGCTGATCCACTCCCAGCACCCGGAGCGTCCCGACGAGACACTCTATCGTTCCCTCCGAAAGATCTTCGCCGCCCCCTCGGCCCACTCGGTACTCCATACCCTGGCCGAAGCCCGACTCCTGGGCGCGCTGATCCCGCCGATGAAAAAGGTGATCGATCTGCCGCAGTTCGACGGCTACCACCGCTACGCCGTAGATCGGCACTCTCTGGAGACCCTGCGGCATATGGAGTCGATCGGAATCGAAGAGATCCGGGAGCTCTTCGACGCTCTGAGTCCCGAAGAGCAGCAGATGCTCAAGATCGTCGCCCTGCTCCACGACGCCGGCAAAGGGCGCAAGCGGGATCACCACCAGGTCGGCGCGTCGCTCTTTCGGATCTTCGCCCGGAAGCTGGAGCTTGGCCCCGAGCTGATCGCCCAGGGAGAGCGGCTGATCCTCCATCATACCCTCATGAGCGTCACCGCCCAGCGGGAGGATATCTACAGCGAAAAGGTCGTCATGCGCTTCAGCTCCCGCTTCGGCAGCAAAAAGATGCTCGATATGATCTACATCCTCACCTACGCCGATATGAAAGGGGTGGGCACCGACGTCTTCAACACCTACACCGCCCGGCTGCTCCATACCCTCTACAAAGAGGCCGTCGCCTCCCTGCGCCACGAAACCCGCCTCGACGAAACGGCCCGACGGGTCGCCGCCGTCGACCGCCTCAAACGCAGCCGGGCGTTCAACAGCCTCCCCCGGACGCTGCAGCGCAAAATCCTGGCCATCGACTCCGACGCCTTCTTCATCCGCCACAGCACCAAACGGATCATCGCCCTGGCCGAAGCGGCCTACAAGACCGAAGAGTTCAGCTACCATATCGGCAACGACAACTTCCTGACGGTGGAGGTGATCCGGCGGAAGGATTTCAACCTCTCCTACTTCCTATACCGGCTCAGCCGCCTCCAGGTAGTCAGTATGGAGATCATCAAACTCTTCGACGGGATGAAATACTTCAAAATCGACTTCAACGACCGGCTCGACGCCAGCGAACTCCCGATGCTCGAAGAGATCCTCGAAGCGTCGTTCCGCCCCCATCCCGAACTGGAGCTGCGGCGTCCGGAGATCCACCCTGACGAACTGGAGGTCGACTGCGACCACTCCCGGGAATATGCCGAAATGAAGCTGCGCACGACCGATCAGCCGGGGCTGCTCGCCTACCTCATCGCCCTCTATGACCGGCTGGAGGTCGATATCGCCTCGGCCAAGATCCATACCCTCAAAGGGAAAGTCAACGACCTCTTCCTTATCGAAAAAAACGGGAATTTCTGCCATAATATCGATCTAATTATTCAAAAACTGACGGAGAACACATGTGCGGAATCGTAGGCTATCTCGGCCCCAAAGAGAAGAAAGAGATCCTGCTCGACGGCCTGCAGGAGCTGGAATACCGGGGGTATGACTCGGCGGGATTCGCCGTCATTTCGGCGGGAAAACTGCACCATTTCAAGGCGGTGGGAAAACTGAAGAATCTGAGGGAGAAAGCCTCCTCTTTTTCCAGTGAGGGGGAGGGGGTCGCCATCGGCCACACCCGCTGGGCCACCCACGGCAAACCGACCGAGCTCAACGCCCACCCCCATATGGGAGCTTTCAGCTACGTCGTCCACAACGGCATCATCGAAAACTACCGGGAGCTCAAAGAGGAGCTGGAGGCCGAAGGGGTCCGCTTCCTGAGCCAGACCGATACCGAGACCATCGTCCACCTCTTCGAAGCCTACGTCCGGGAGGGACACAGCCCCTTCGACGCCTTCCGCGCTACCGTGGAGCGGCTGGAGGGAGCCTACGCGATCCTTCTGATTACCGAGGCGGCCCCCGACGCGATCTTCTTCGCCAAGAACGGCTCGCCGATGCTCATCGCCTTCGACGGGGACGAGATCTACTTCGCCTCCTCCGACACCGCCGTCATCGGCAAAGCCAAAGAGGCCACCTACCTCGAAGACGGGGAGTACGGCGTCGCCCGTCCGGACGGTGTGGCCCTCTACGGCCCTGACGGGGAACGGAGGGTCACGACCCAGCCTCTGCCCGCCGACAAAGCGATGGCCCAGAAAGACGGCTACCGCTTCTTTATGGAAAAGGAGATCTACGAACAGAGCAGCGTCATCAGCGATACGATGCTGGGACGGGTCCTCGAAGAGGGCGTCGCCTTCGAGGAGCTGCCCCGGGATTTCTTCGACGGGATCAGCCGGATCAAGATCTGCGCCTGCGGCACCAGCTATCACGCCGGCCTGACGGGCGCCTACCTGCTGGAGCGCCTGGCCAAAGTCCCCTGCGACGTGGAGATCGCCTCGGAGTTCCGCTACAAAGAGCCGCTCCTGAGCTCCGACACTCTCTTCGTCACCATCAGCCAGAGCGGAGAGACCGCCGACACCCTCGAAGCCCTCAAGATGGCCAAACGCGCGGGACTGCGAAGCCTGACGATCTGCAACGTGGACAACTCCTCCATCGTCCGGGAAAGCGACGCGGCGATCCTCACCCGGGCCGGGATCGAAAAGGGAGTCGCCAGCACCAAAGCCTTCGCCACCCAGGTGATGGTCCTCTGGATGCTCACCCTCCATCTGGCCCAAAAACGCGAGACGCTCGATGCCGAGCCCCTGGGCCGGGAGCTCAACGCCATGCGCCACGCCCCCCGGGCTCTGCTGGTGGAAGAGAAGCTCCACGAGCGAATCCACCGCCTCTCCAAACGCTACCTCCACGGCCACGGCTTCTTCTTCATCGGACGGGATCTCTTCTTCCCCCTGGCGCTGGAGGGAGCCCTCAAGCTCAAGGAGATCAGCTACCTCCACGCCGAAGGCTACCCCGCCGGAGAGATGAAGCACGGCCCCATCGCCCTGGCTGACGCGGAGCTCTTTACCATCGCCCTGATGCCCCGCACCCTGCTCTACGAGAAGATCAAATCCAACGTCGAAGAGCTCAGCGCCCGGGACGCGACGATCCTGGCCATCAGCCCCGAGCCGTTCGAGCTGGCCGACGACTTCATCGGCACAAAGAACGCCGAACATCCGATGCTGGAGTTTTTCGAAATGATGGTGGTGACTCAGCTGCTGGCGCTGGAGATCTCCATCCGGCTGGGCAACGACGTGGATATGCCGCGCAACCTGGCCAAGAGCGTGACGGTGGAGTAGCGAGGCGCTACTCCTCCTCGACCGGCAGGAAGCGGTGTTCGACCGGGTTGAAGTACTCCAGGTCGCCGCTCCCGGTATGGTAGTACCACCCCTGCACGAAAAGCGTCCCGTCCTGGACCCGGCGTCGGACGCCGGGATAGGTCAACAGATTTTTGAGCTGTTCGACGATATTGAACTTCTCCGTCGCGGCAAAGAGAGCTTTCTGATCCTGGCCGCCGACCAGCCCCATAGCCTGGAGTTTGGCCTCTTCCCCGAAACGGAGCCACTTGTTCAGGTGCACCTCCTCCTCACTCTCGGACTTCTCCTGATAGAGCGCTTTACAGGCGCCGCAGTCCGTGTGGCCGCAGATAATGATGTTTTCGACGTTGAGATGCACCAGGGCGTACTCGATGACCGCGGGGGTCGCCGAGCATTCGCAGGCGGGATCGTAGGGGGGAACGAAGTTGCCGATATTGCGCGTCACGAAGAGATCGCCCGGACGGGTCAGCGTGACGAGATTGGGCACGACCCGGGAGTCGCTGCAGGAGATAAAGAGGGTTTTGGGACTCTGCCCCTTGTCCACCAGCTCCTTGAAAAGCTTGATGTATTTTTTTCCGTACTGCTCTTTGAACCGTTTATGACTCTGGACCAAGGTTTCGACACCCATACTCGCTCCTCCTTTTTCTGTGATGGGGTTTTCAGGCGTTCAGGGCTTTTTCCGCTTCGATCAGCTCCACGACGCCGTTGTACATATCCTGGACCGCTTCCACTTCGGTGATACCGAGTCTGCGGCGGTTACTGACGTCATAGACTCCGCCTTCGCTCTCGCTGTGCTCTCCGTGAATTCCCCGGATCTGGAGATGATGCCGGTCGGTGATCTCCCGGAAACGCTCCATATCCTGCGAAAGCTTCGGCAGCGCGATATGCACGCTCGCGCGCATGGCAGTCCCGAGATTGGTCGGGCAGCTGGTGATGTATCCCAGATGCTCGCTGTAGGAGAAGGGAACCTTGGTCTCGATCTGGTTGATCGCTTCGACCAGCCGGGTAAAGACCTCTTTGATATCCCCGCCTTTCTGCATGGAGATGATGCGGAGCTGATCCTCTTCATTGACCCAGACCAGGAAGGTCTTGTCGTCGTTGTGGTAGATGCCGCGCCCCGCGGGCCAGTCGCGGTTGAGCCCGGCGGACTCCAGGAACCGGTCTCCCTCTTTGAAGAGGAAGTGATCCTCGATCAGCTGCGCCTGCACCGCTTCGGACATCCCCAGCAGCGGGTAGTAGCGCCCCCTGAGGGCTCCGTCGAGGGTTTCGAGCCCCGAGACGACCCGGGCTTCGACCTCGTCACGCTCCTCTTTCGAAATCGCCGGCCCCAACGGCATCCCGTCCATATTGCGGCCGACCCGGATCCGGGTGGAGAGAATATAGGCCCCCTCCGGGTCGGGATTGGGCGCATCGAGATCCTCCGGGTTGAGATTGCTTTGGTGCCGGTCGCTTTTGTCGAATCCGTGGTACTCACGGATGATGGGATCGAAGAGCCGGTCGAAGACCTCGTAGGACTCTTTGTCACCCGCGTAGACGCCGATGGAACTGTCGGGATTCTCCACGCCCGAACGGATCGCCTGTTCCAGGGTAAAGCCGTTGGGCGTCGTTTTCTCCTTGAGCGCCTCGAAGACCTCCGGGGTCAGATATTTGCAGAGCAGTGATTGACACGTCTCCGGAAAATTCGGATAGTTCATGATGCTTCCTTTGTGATACGATCTTGTCGGATGGAATCCCCATTCCACAACTCTCGGCCAGCGCGCCAGACAGTAGGCGGTGAAATCCTCGTACTTCTCCCGGTAGAGCTCCTGCGTCTCGATCAACTCCAGGGCGCGGAACACTCTCCGAAGATGGTCCAACTCACCGTCGATAATCGATTCGCACTGCCGCAGCAGCAGCGACGGAACCGGCTGTTCCGGTCGCGGAGCGCGCGGGGCGGCCGAATCGGCGTCGTGACGCTTGTGCATACAGACCTTCTTCCCTCGTATTGCCGCGATCTCTCTGCGCCGCTCCGGCCGGGGATCGACACGAACGACGCAGAGACCACCGCAGCTGTCGGGTCGGAAACATGATAATCCAAAAAAATGTAAAAGTTGTGAAATCTAGACGTCCGCGGGAATTTTGATGGTGAAACAGGCCCCTTCCCGGGTATTGCGCGCTTCGATCCTGCCGCCCATCTTCTGCTCGATAATGATCTGGGAGATGTAGAGTCCGATCCCGGTCCCGCCGCGCTGATGCTTGGTACTCGTGTAGGGTTTGAAGAGTTCGCCGAGAATCGACGGATCGATGCCTCCCGCATTGTCGCAACACTCCAGAAGAGACTCCGTCCCCCGCGAAGAGAGACGCAGCGTGATGATCCGCTCCCCCGGGACGGTTTCGAACGCATCCCGCGCATTGTTCAGGAGATTGAGAATCACCTGGGCAAATTCGCTGCCGGATCCTTTCGCGAAGTAGCGGTTCATCGGCGCGTCGAGATCGACCCGGATATGACGGTAGTTCAGGGCGGCGGAGACGATCTTGAGCGCCTGACGGACCGCCAGCGCCAGATCGAAACGCTCCTCTGCGGCGTCAGGGGTGAAGAAGCTCCGGAAATCGTCGATGGTCATCGACATATATTTGATAAGCTCGTTGGCCTCCGCCAGACGCTTGCGGAGATAGACGCCGTCGAGTTCCCCAAAGGCCTGGGCCGATTCGAGATTCATGAAAATCCCGCCGAGCTGGGCCAGCGGCTGACGCCACTGGTGGGCGATGTGCCCGATCATCTCCCCCATCGCCGCCAGCTTCGACTGCTGCATCATGAGGTACTCCTGCTCCATCCGAAGGCGGTTCTCCTCCCGGATCTCCTCCTGCAGCTGCTGCTTGACCGATTCGTGCCGGGTGATGTCCTTGGCGATCAGTTTGATGTAGTTGCTGTGGATATTCCGCGACACGGTTCCGGAAAATTCGAAATCCTTTTCGCCGATCTTTATCGTCAAACCGCCGATAGACCCGTGACGCTGCAGCGCGGCGTAGATCTCCGTCCAGCCCGACTCCCCGAAGAGCTCCTCCGGCGCTTTCTCCAGCGGCGCCTCGGTGAAGTAGGCTTTGGCCCGGGCGTTGAGCCAGTGGATCACCCGGCGCGGCGGCGCATCGTAGATCTCGATGATCGCCTCGGGGAGCAGATCCATGATCTCCTTGGCGTGACGCAGCTTGATCTCCAGCATCCGGGCGACGTTGCCTTTGATGTGCCGGAAGATATCCCGGTTGGTCAGCAGGGCGTGTCGCCGCCCCCGTCCGTCGCACACCAGCACGCGCCGGATCTTCTGACGCTGCATCCGCGCCAGGACGGAGGTGACCGGATCATCGAGCGCGACCGAGGCCACCGGAGCGGACATCAGCGCGGTCACCTTCTCCCCCAGGTCGATCTGCCGGTATCCGGCGGTGAGAATATCCTTTTCCGTAACGATCCCGACCGTCTCGCCGTCACGGGTGATGATCACCGAACCGATCTTCATCTCCCGCATCCGATGCAAGACTTCCCGCAGCGTCTTCTCCGCCGTCGCCGTCACGACGGCGGCCTCCCGGGGCAGGAGATCGGCGACTTTGAGATCGACCTTGTAGACCTCCTCCTCCAGAAAAGCGAAGAGATCCTCCTGCAGGACCACCCCCGCATAGCGACGGGCATCGTCGATCAGGACCAGACGGCGGATGTTGTTGGTCACGATCAGATCAAACGCCGACTCCACGGGCCGGTGGGCGTGGGCCGTAATGACCGGTGCCGTGGCGTAGGGGAGGATCGGCCGGGAAAAGTCCACGTCCCGTTCCATCAGATCGAGCATCAGACTCTCCGTCACGATCGCCACGGGACGCGCCGACTCCAGCAGGACGACCGAACCGTTCCGGTTCTCCAGCATGAGCCGCATGGCCGCTTCGATCGTCCCCGTATGCGGAAGGCTGAAGCCCTGCGTGCGGGCGATCTGCGCCAGCGTACTCACATGGACTCCCCGTCATAGAGCCGGTAGCCGACGGCGCTGTGGTTTCTGATGATCCCGGGGTGGGTTTTTTTGCGGATATTCCGGATCTGCGCCCGCAGGGCGTCTTTGCTCATGGGATCGTCCTGCCAGACTTCGTACTGCAGCACCTCGTAGGAGAGCACCCGGTCCGGATGGCGGATAAAAAACTCCAGGAGCTGCATCTCTTTGCGTCGCAGCGGCACGGCGACTCCGTTGCAGACGACCCGCTTGGCGTCGCGGTCATAGTAGCACCCCTTCCCCAGATCGACCCGGTCCCGCTCCCGCAGCTCCTCCACCGCTTTGAGCAGGGCGTCGACGAGCTCTTCGCTGGTAATGGGCTTGACCAGGTAACGTGTCAGATGCAGCTCCACCGCCGTGAGCAGAAACGCCTTGTCGGTATAGGCAGTCGAAATGACGATGCGTGTGCGCCGATCCTCCCGACGGATCATCGTCGCCAGGGCGATGCCGTTGATCCCGGGGAGGTTGATATCGAGCAGCAGGATATCGGGACGCCGCTGCCGATAGAGTTCCAGGGCCTCTTCGGCGCTGGAGGCGGTCAGCACTCCGGATGTGTAGCGGCGAAGAAACTCCGAAATATGAGCCCGAACGTCGGGATCATCCTCCACATAAAGCAGGGTCACTTCCCGAAGTTTTTCGGCAAAAAGCTGATGATCCATCCCTCTCCTCTTCCCGGTATCGGCTGCCCCTCATGAGCGGAGCGCCCGACGAAGCACCGATCAGCTCCGGGGCTCTTCGCTCTTGATCTCCACCAGATCCTCCAGCAGCTCTTCCGCCTCCGCCTCCTCCATCTCGCCCGCTTCGATCTCGATGAGGATCTCCCGGCACTCGGCGTGCATCTCCTGCATCTCCTCGAGCTCTTCTCTATCCGCCAGAGAGATCATCTTCTCCTTCTCCACCATCGCGAAGATCTCGTCGATCGCCTCCTCCAGATCCGGCATCAGCTCGTTGGCAAGCAGGTTTTTCAGTTTTTCCGTCGCTTTCATCGTGTGCGCACTCTCCTTACTCGATTTACTTGGTGATGATTGTAACACAGCTTTGAGCCGTCGGGAATCCTTTTCGGCGAAGCTGAGATATATTATCAGGTTTACAAATATGTTATTATTTGTAAAAATAAAGAAGGATAATCTGTGCGCCGATGGATCAGACCGGTTTTTCTCTCCATACTCCTGCCGCTTCTTCTGGGTGCCGGAGAAACGGAACTCACGATCAAAACCCCCGACGGCTTCACCCTCAAAGGATGGCTCACCCCGCCCAAGAAAGGGAAGAAGCCCTATCCCCTGGCCCTGATGGTTCATGAATTCGCCGCCGATCACCGTATGTGGGATGCCCTGGCGGCGAAGCTTCGGGAACGGGGCTACGCCACCTTCATCCCCGATCTGCGGGCCCACGGCGCTTCCACCGACAAAAAGGGTCAATCGATCAAAGTCGCCCTCAGGGATTTCGGCAAACCGCTTCCCGAAGCGGCGCTGGAGAAGATCCCCGACGATCTGAACCGGTGGATGGAGCTGCTGGAGAAGCGCAGGGATCTCGACCTGGAAGCGCCGGTATTTTTCGGCTCCTCTCTGGGGGGCGGAGCGCTGGTGCCCCTGATGTCCGATTATGAACCGAAGCTGATCGTCACCCTCTCCCCCGCCGCTCCCCGCAAACCCTATCGCGACGAAGCGGCCGAAGCGACGGAAAATACCGACACCGCCTGGATGCTCGTCAGCTCCCAGCGGGACTTCGCCCTCGACGCCAGCCTGAACTACGCCCACAAAGCGCTGCGCCCCACCCTCCTGATCCTTCCCGGCAGCGGGCACGGCGCCCGACTCCTTCCCGCCGCCGCGCCCTATCTGGAGCTTTTTCTCAATCGCCATCTGTAAAAGGGACGGCATCTTTGTCACTCCGGCCTGTGCCGGAATCCACGGCTCCAACGGCCGGAAAGCACGCCTCCCCGAATTTTAAGCCTCGCAAAGGTATCATTGCTTTACTGATTAGTAAGTAAGGCTATCCATGACCAAAACCCCGTCAAAAAAAGAGAAGATTCTCGAAGTGGCCTCCGAGGAGTTCGCCCGGGTCGGCTACGACCGGGCCACCCTGGAGGAGATCGCCCGGCGCTGTGCGATCACCAAACCGGCGATCTACTACCATTTCAGAGACAAGTTTTCCCTCTACGAAGCGGTGCTCTGCAGCCGCTTCGAGCTCCTCAATCAGCGGATCCAGGAGGCGTGCGACCCCCAGAGCCCCGTCGAAGGGCTGGAGGCCTACATCCGGATCTTCGGCGGTTTTCTTCTGGAGCATCCCGGCTTCAGCTCCATCTTCGCCCGGGAGATCGCCGACGGCGCCAAAGAGCTGCCGGAGAACTGCATCCGCAATCTGGCCGGGATGCTCGGACGCCTGGCCCAGGTGCTCAGCGAAGGGGAACGGCAGGGACGCTTCCGCCGGGAAAATCCCTTCATGATCCAGCTGATGATCGTCGCGACGATGAGCAACTACCAGACCACCGCCGAGCTGCGCGAACGGGTCACCGCCCTCCTCGACGACGCCCCCGAAGCGTGCCCCAAACTGCGGGAGATCCTCCCCAACCTCACCCAGACCATTCTCAAGGCCCTGACATGCTGAAACCCGCCCTGCTCTCTCTGACCCTGGCTGCCGGTCTCTCCGCCGCCTCGATGCAGCAGCTCTTCGACGGGCTCAAACACCACTATCAGACGCAGCTGAGCGAGCTGGAGATCCGCCAGAGCCTCAACGCGCTCGACCTGGTCCGCGCCCAGCTCTACCCGACGATCCGGCTCTTCGGCTCCGTCACCCACTACAACAGCCCCACCAATCTCCGCCCCGTCACGCCAACAGAGAACAATGACGTGGCGCCCGATTTCCCCTTCAGCCGGGATATCTCCCGCATCGGGGCGACCCTCTCCATGCCGGTCTTTGTCGCTTCCCTCTACACCCTGGCTGACAAAGCGGCCCTCATGCAGCACTCCGCCCGGGCGAAGAAACGGGTCGACCTGCTCAAAAACGAAGCGACCCTCGTCGGAGCCAATGCCAACCTCCGATATCTCGAAGAGACCCGCGAAGCCCTGCGGCAAAAACGCAAAACCCTCAAAACCACGGAAAAGATCGTCCGTTACAAAGTC
>Ga0256843_1003009_pt1 | contig 11944 bp, 9 predicted proteins | sample AlvinellametaG_FD_191572 | JGI IMG/M metagenome (GOLD analysis project Ga0256843, IMG submission 191572) | Pompeii worm associated microbial communities from hydrothermal vent at the East Pacific Rise, Pacific Ocean - Alvinella | ecosystem: Host-associated > Annelida > Integument > Unclassified ... | reverse complement strand
GGATCTAAAATCTCTGCCATAATTCCTGGAAGTGGAAGAGTCGCACAAGCTGGTTTGATAGGAGTAGCCCCTGGAAGTGGTGAAACTATATGTCCACCAGTCTCAGTCTGCCAGTATGTATCTACGATAGCACACTTAGAGTTACCAACCTCTTCGTAGTACCATTTCCAAGCTGGTGGATCAATTGGCTCACCAACTGTTCCAAGAACTTTAAGGCTTGAAAGGTCATACTTTTTAGGCTCATCTTCACCCATTTTGTGTAAAACACGAATAGCTGTAGGAGCTGTATAGAACTGGTTAATGCGGTGGTTTTCAACCATCGCCCATGGTCGCCCAGCATCAGGATGTGTAATAACACCCTCAAACATTACCGTTGTTGCACCCATAGCAAGTGGACCGTATACTATATAAGTGTGACCTGTAATCCAACCAACATCGGCCGTACACCAGTAAGTGTCATTCTCTTTTACATCAAATACCCACTCCATAGTCATCTGTGCCCAAAGAATGTACCCAGCAGAGTTATGCTGCACACCTTTTGGTTTACCAGTTGAACCAGATGTGTAGAGTAAGAAAAGTGGATCTTCAGAATCCATTGGCTCCGCTTCACATTTTGAAGACTTATCTTTAATAAGTTCATTGTAAGAGTAGTCACGACCAGCAACCCATGTTACATCTTCGTTATTTCTCTCAACAACAAGAACTTTCTCAACTGGAGAGTTGTCATCTATAGCTGCATCAACCACTGGTTTGAGCATATATGGTTTTGTCTTACGGAAAGCACCATCAGCAGTAATAACTACTTTTGCCTCTGCATCTTCAATTCTATCTTTAAGTGCTTCACTTGAGAAACCACCAAATACAATAGAGTGGATAGCACCAATACGAGCACATGCAAGCATTGCATAAGCTGCTTCAGGAATCATCGGCATATAGATAACAACACGGTCACCCTTTACTACTCCAAAATCCTCTTTTAAAAGGTTTGCAAAACGGTTTACATTTTTGTAAAGATCTAAATATGTAATAGTTTGCACATCACCACGGTCACCTTCAAAGATAATAGCCGCTTTATTTTTACGAGTATCTAAATGACGGTCTATACATTGGTGAGCAACATTAAGTTTACCACCATCAAACCACTTTACAAAAGGAGCTTGACTCTCATCAAGTACATTTGTAAATGGTTCAATCCAGTCAATCTTCTCTTTTGCATACTCTCCCCAAAAACCTTCATAGTCTTCAGTGGCTTTTTGCATAAGAGCATTGTACTCATCCATGCTACCAATATTGGCATTTTTAGCGAACTCTGGGTTTGGTTGAAAAATCTGTTTTTCTGACATTGTTTATGTCCTTATATTTTTAAAATTAATTATCGAAAATTATATCTTGTAAAAATTTATCTTTCCTTGAAGAAATAAGATGTTATTTTTTTAAGATTTATTTAATGTTAAAAAATGACTAACGTTCAAAGTCATCATCTAAACGGACAATATCATCCTCACCTGTATACTCCCCTACCTGAGCCTCTATAAGGACAACAGGAATTTTGCCATTGTTCGCAAGACGGTGCACTTCTCCCATCTTAATGTAGGTAGATTCATTCGGACGAATGAGTCTTGTCTCTTCACCAACTGTTACCGTTGCACTCCCACTTACTACTATCCAGTGCTCATTTCTATGGTAATGTTTTTGTAAAGAGAGTCTTTTTCCAGGGTTCACGACTATACGTTTAATCTTATATCCAGGACTCTCTTCAAGTATTGTGTATGTTCCCCAAGGTCTATAGCCAGTTAAATGAACATTATGGAGTTCTGTACTCTTCTTTAACTCAGCAACAACTTTTTTCACCTTTTGAGAAGAACCTTTCTTTGTCACAAGAAGTGCATCTCCTGTGTCTACTATGATTAAATCTTCAACATCAACGGTAGCTACATACTTGTTTTGTGAATAGACTAAGTTATTATGAGCATCTATAGCTATATGCTTCTCATTGAGTGTATTACCATTTTCATCTTTTGGTAACTCCTCATAAAGAGCATCAAAACTTCCAACATCTGACCACTCTATATTTGCTGGAATAACTTTTACCTTTTGACTTCTCTCCATCACAGCATAATCAATACTATCTTCTGGAATTGCTAACATATCTTCATGTTTTATTCGAACTGTATCACCTTTTTTTGCACTTGCATAAGCTTGCTGAGATGCTGCATAGAGTTCAGGAGAGTATTTTTGCAACTCCTCTAAAAAAATACCGGCTTTAAAACAGAACATACCCGAGTTCCAGTAGTAGTTACCAGCTTCGACATAGGCCTGCGCAGTTTTTGCATCTGGTTTTTCATGGAATGCTTTTACATTTTGTGCATGAGAAGCAGATGATGAACCCTTTATAGAGTAAGCTTCTGCTCCTTCTATATAACCAAATCCTGTCTCCGCAAAAGTTGGTTCAATCCCAAAGGTGACTAAATTTCCCTCTTGTGCTAAAAGTTCTGCCTCAACTAGAGCCTTTTCATAGCTCTTTTCATCTTTAATTAAGTGGTCAGAGGGGGTAACTAAAACAACCTCCTCTGCATCAAGTGAGAAACAAGCAAGTGCAATTGCTGGAGCTGTGTTTCTTCCCACTGGTTCTAGTAGGTAGCTACTGTTCTTTTTATGAAGTTCTTCGAGCTGATCTAATGCTAGGAAATACTGTTCTGTATTGGAGACAATACATTGGGAGTTACAAAGAGTGGCGTTTCGCTCTACTGTTAGCTGAAAAAGTGACTTATTTTCAAAAAGTTTTACAAACTGTTTTGGCATAAGAGTACGACTAATAGGCCATAGCCTTGTCCCACTCCCTCCACATAAAATAATATTTGTCATCTCTTCTTCACTCCTTATAGACTCTATTTCTCAAATTTTACAAAGTATATAACAAAATATTAATTATTGCAAATAAAGGTAAATCACCATTTCACTATAATTACGAAAATTTTTACATTAAAAACAGAAAAGGATTTATCTATGTTTGGAAGAACACAATTAAAAGACTACAACATTACTCCAGAGGAGTCACTCAAGCAACAATATGCAAAAATCTCTACAAATAAAGGTGATATTTGGATCAAACTTTTTCCAGATGAAGCACCAAACACAGTAGCAAATTTTGCTCACTTAGCTGAGACTGGTTTTTATGACAACTTAACATTTCACCGTGTAATTCCAGGTTTTATGGCACAAGGTGGTTGTCCTACAGGTACTGGTACTGGTGGACCAGACTGGGCTATTGCTTGTGAAACAGACACAAACACATCTGTACACCGTCCAGGTACAATCTCTATGGCTCATGCAGGACCAAACACAGGTGGAAGCCAGTTCTTTATCTGTTTTGTAGATTGTCCTCACCTTGATGGTGTTCATACAGTTTTTGGTGCGATTGAAGAGGACGATGAAGAGAGCTTCAAAGTACTTCAACAGATTCAAGGCCAAGATACTATAAACTCTATCACTGTTAGTGAAACTAGAGACTAAGAGATGAATAAATCTCTTCTCTCCTTTAGGAGTAGCTTTAGTGAGAGGAATGATAAAGGGGCTTTGCCTCTTTATCAGGAGATAAGATGTTAGTCCACATCTGCTGCTCGGTTGATAGCCACTTCTTTTTAGAAAAACTGCAAGCAGATTTTCCACAGGAGAAGCTTACGGGCTTCTTCTATGACCCAAATATTCACCCCTATTCTGAATACCAACTTCGTCTACTCGATGTGAAACGCAGCTGTAAAAAGCTTGGTATAGAGTTACTTGAAGGCGAATACGATTATGAAAACTGGCTTCAAGCTGTTCGTGGACTTGAAAAAGAGCCCGAAAAAGGTGCTCGTTGTGAAGTCTGTTTTGATAAGCGTTTTATTACAAGTGCGAAAAAAGCGCTTGAAATTGGTGAAAATAAAATTACAACTACTCTCCTTGTAAGTCCTCTAAAATCACAAGAACAACTCAAACGTGTAGGCGATGAGTTTTACGAAAAACATGGTGTTGAGTTTATTGCTGTAGACTACAGAAGTGGTGGTGGTACACAAGACCAGAGTCGTGTTACGAAAGAGGAGCAGCTCTATAGACAAGACTACTGTGGTTGTATTTTTGGTTTAACTATGCAAAGAGAGCAGCAAGACAAACTTATGGATGAAATGTTTTCTCCCCTTGCAAACACAATTTTACCGGCTTCTATTGAGGAGAGACTCGCTCTTTATGAGAGAAGAAACGACCTTGAAGAACAAGATGTAGCCTATAAAATTCTCAAAGAGAAGTTTCTTAACTATAGACTCTTTAACTTTAAAGTTATTCAAGGGAAAAAAGATGTTTTAGATGCCCACCTTCTCAGTTACTCAACACTTCCAAGAGGTCGTGCACAAGGGAAAGTTGAAACTATCCTCAATGATGTTCACTACTTTAACAGAGAGGAGATTCGTTTTGTAACTTTAGACTTTTTTAATGCACAAAACAGTACTAGGTATAAAACAACGAAAGAGCTTATTTTTAACCCACTGAGTGTTGAAAAAGAGCTTAGTTTTCGCCATAAACTCAATGCAAATCCTTACGACTTAACACCCATAATTGTTATGGATGAAATTCCTCAAAAGAAGCTTACAATTACCATTGATGCAAAAACATATGAAGATGTTCGAGAAAAACTAATAGTTATATAATATATTTTTAGATAAAATACCTAAAAATTTTACTATATAAGGCTTTTTATTATGATTATGGATGTTATGGAAATTCAAAAAATTCTTCCTCACCGTTACCCTTTTTTACTCGTTGACCGTGTTACTGATGTAAAACAGGGTGAGTCAATCATTGCATTTAAAAATGTATCTATCTCTGAACCTGTTTTTCAAGGACACTTTCCTGACCATCCAATCTACCCTGGTGTTATGATTTTAGAAGGTATGGCACAAGCTGGTGGTATTTTAGCATTTAAAAGCATGGATGTTTCAGAAGAGGAAATTCAAAATAAAGTTGTTTACTTTATGAGCATTGACAAAGCAAAATTCCGTTCTCCTGTAAAGCCTGGAGACAAACTCGAATATCGTATTTCCGTTATTAAAAATAAAGGTGCTATCTGGATGCTAAAAGGGGAAGCTTTTGTTGATGGTAAATTAACAAGCGAAGCTGAACTTAAAGCTATGATAGTAGATAAATAGAGTCTATTTTGAGTTCTAAAATATCACATCTTGCCGTCATTGAAGATGGTGCTGTCATTGGTGAAAATGTTGAAATCGGACCATTCTGTTTCATCTCCTCTCAAGCAACAATTGGAGAGGGAACAACAATTGCCCAAAATGCTTGTATATACGGGAAAACAACTATAGGAAAGAACAATAAAATCTTTTCTCATGCTGTCATTGGTTCAATTCCTCAAGATTTAAAATTTAATGGTGAAGATGTTGAGCTCATTATAGGAGACAACAATACCATTAGAGAATTTACACTCTTTAACCCAGGAACAAAAGGTGGTGGTAGTAAAACCATCGTTGGAAACCATAACCTCTTTATGGGTTATGTTCACTTGGGTCACGATGTTATTATTGGAAACCACTGTATCTTAGCAAATGCTGCAACACTTGCTGGCCATGTAGAGCTTGGTGACTATGTTGTTATTGGTGGAATGACTCCTATTCATCAGTTTATTCATATTGGTGATTATGCAATGATTGGGGGTGCAAGTGCACTTGCACAAGATGTACCACCATTTTGTATGGCTGAGGGAAATCGTGCAAACTTAAGAGGCCTTAACCTTACAGGGCTTCGTCGTCATCTCGAAAGAGAGGACATTAATGCTCTTAAATCTGCTTACAGAGAACTTTTTGAGTCAGGTCAGCCGCTCAAAGATACAGCGAGTAGATTACTAGAAGAGACAAAAAATCATTATGTAAATGACTTATGTAACTTTGTACTCAAAACAAAACGCGGAATTCCGTTTGAAAGGAAAAAATTAGATGATAAATAGACATTGTAGTTTTTGTGACACTGCAGAGAGTGAAGAGAATCCTCTTATTGCTGGAAATGGCGTTTATATTTGTAAAAACTGTGTTATTTCAGCATACAAAATTATGTTTGGAGATGAGACAGCTACTACAGCAGCACAAGAGCAAGAGAATGAAGAGCTCTTAGATGCTGTAAATAATCTTATGACACCAAAAGAGCTTGATAAGTTTTTAGGTGACTACATAATTGGTCAAGAGCGAGCAAGAAAACTACTAAGTGTTGCTGTTTACAACCACTATAAACGTATTTTTAAGACAGCTTCCGTAGTAGATGATGACACAGAAATCGCAAAGTCAAATGTTCTTCTTATTGGACCAACTGGTTCTGGAAAAACACTTATGGCACAAACAATTGCACGTGTTTTAAATGTTCCTATTGCTATTGCAGATGCAACAAGTCTTACAGAGGCTGGCTATGTAGGTGAGGATGTTGAAAATATTTTAACAAAACTTATTCAAGCAGCTGATGGCGATGTAGAGCGTGCACAAAAAGGAATTATTTTCCTAGATGAAGTAGATAAAGTAGCTCGTATGAGTGAAAATCGTTCTATTACTCGTGATGTAAGTGGTGAAGGTGTACAGCAAGCTCTTTTAAAAATTATTGAAGGTTCTTCTGTAAACATTCCACCAAAAGGTGGTCGTAAACATCCAAACCAAGAGTTTACTTCTATTGACACAACAAATATTCTTTTCATTTGTGGTGGTGCATTTGATGGTCTTGAAGAGATTCTTAAACGTAAACAGGGTGAAAATATCCTAGGTTTTGGGCAAGAGAAAAAGACAAAAGATGAGAAAAAACCAACATTTGATATGGTAGAGCCTGATGACTTAGTACATTTTGGTCTCATTCCAGAACTTGTTGGTCGTCTTCCAATTATTGCTTCACTGAGTGAAATTAGTGAAGAGGATATGGTTCGTATTTTAACAGAACCTAAAAACTCTCTTATTAAGCAGTACAAAAAACTCTTCTCTATCGATGAAGTAGAACTTAACTTTGAAGAAGAGGCTCTTTTAGCAATTGCTAAAAAAGCAATTAAAAGAAAGACTGGTGCTCGTGGTCTTCGTGCTATTTTAGAAGAGAACATGATTGACATTATGTATGAACTTCCAGAGTATGCAGGGTATGAAGTACTTATAACGAAAGAAGTTATTGATGATGGGGCAGAGCCTGTTTACATCAAAAAAACAACACAAAAAACAGCATAAGGTAAAGAAATTATGATATTTAACAAAATAGTAGGACTCTTTTCAAATGACTTATCTATAGATTTAGGTACTGCAAATACTATTGTAATTGCTAAGGGTCGCGGTATCATCATAAATGAACCATCAGTTGTTGCTGTTAAGACTGAAAAATATGGTCAATCTCGTGTTTTAGCTGTTGGACATGAAGCAAAAGATATGGTTGGAAAAACTCCTGGAAATATTAAAGCAATTCGCCCAATGCGTGATGGTGTTATTGCTGACTTTGATATGACAGAGAAGATGATTCGTAAGTTTATTGAAAAAGCTCATGGACGTAGTTCTTTAATAAGTCCTCGTATTATTATCTGTGTTCCTTATGGTCTTACTCAAGTTGAGCGTAAAGCAGTTCGTGAGTCTGCTCTCTCAGCAGGTGCACGTGAAGTTTTCCTCATTGAAGAGCCTATGGCTGCTGCTATTGGTGCGGGCGTTGACATTCGTGAACCACAAGGGAACTTAGTTGTTGACATTGGTGGTGGTACTACTGAGATTGGTGTTGTCTCTCTTGGTGGACTTGTTCTCTCTAAGTCTATTCGTACAGCGGGTGATAAAATTGACCAAGGTATTATTAACTACGTACGTAAAAAGTACAACTTACTTATTGGTGAACGTGTAGCAGAAGATATTAAAATTAACATTGGTACAGCCGTTGTTTTAGATGAAGAACTTGTTATGACCATAAATGGTAGAGACCAGGTAGAAGGTCTTCTAAGTTCTGTAGAACTAACAAGTGAAGATGCACGTGACGCAATGAAAGAGCCACTCAAAGAGATTGCAGAGGCACTTCGTGACGTACTAGAGCAGATGCCACCAGACTTAGCAGGTGACATTGTGAACCACGGTATTATTCTAACGGGTGGTGGAGCACTTATTCGTCAACTCGACAAGTACCTCTCAAACATTGTAAGAATTCCTGTATTTGTTGCGGATGAGCCTCTCCTTGCTGTAGCACGTGGAACAGGTCGTGCACTTGAAGAGATAGACCTACTACAAGAACTTTTTGAGAATGAATAAAGAGGTTTTTTCTTACTCTTTTGTTCTTATAGCACTCCTTGTGGGTGCTTTTTACTACAGTAACACTATTCAAGAACCTATAATCTCTTCTTTAAATTACCTAAAGAAATCCTACCACAACACAAGTAGCTACATTGAAAATAGCATTGACAAACATTTTTTCCAAGCTCAAGAGATTGCCAATCTAAAAGAAAAACTCCAGACATATGAAAATAATCATCTCATTATGCAAGAGTTAGCGAGTGAGATTAATGACATGTATAGTGAACAGAACTCCTCTTTTACACTCACACCCAAAGTTGAACTTGTTCGTACTATTAGTTATGAGACGTTTGGAAACTTTAACCGTTTATGGATGGATATTCCAGAGTACAATAGCTCTAAAATTTATGGTCTTACCTATAAGGAGTTTGTTGCAGGCATAATTATTAACAAAAACAACAAACCTCTTGCCCTTTTAAATCAAGATAGAAAGAGTGCCTATAGTGTATATGTTGGTAAACAGAGTGCCCCAGGAATTGTCCATGGTAACAACAACAAGAACCTCGTTGTTAACTTCATTCCTGCTTGGTTTGACATAAAAAAGGGAGATGAAGTACTTACATCAGGACTTGACAATATCTTTATTAAAGGTCTTAAAGTTGGAAGAGTTCTCTCTGTAAATGCTGCACAGGGTTACCAAAATGCCATTATTGAACCCTACTACAAGTCTATAGAACCAAATTATTTCCATATGATTAGGAGTGTCAAATGAGACTATTTTTTCTCTTTATTTTTCTCTTTTCCATGCTTCAAGCAGAAGATAAAAAACAGGAACTAACGATTGGTCTGGGTGCTTACATGCAGACACAACCATACAAAGATGTTGCTACTATTGTTGTTCCATCGCCAGTTATTTTCTTTGACAACTCTCTTTTTTATATTCGCTGGAGTAGAGCTGGACTCTACTTTTTAGGCAATAAAAAAGGGAACTTTGCATGGGGACTCTCACTTACTGCACAACCTCGTCCCTTTGGTTACAAGCCATCTGACTCACCTGCCCTAAATGGACTAGATGAAAAAGAGACAACTGTTGAGGGTGGTTTAGCTTTGAGTGCAAAACTCAATGACACCTATATAGAACTTATGCTTCTTACAGACCTACTTGATCGTCATGACTCATGGCTTTTTAAAACAGAAATAGGAGATAAATACTCTCTTGGAGAGCTTAACTTCTATCCTAGTATTATTTTCTCTTACCAGTCTCAAAATTTTATGCAGTACTACTATGGTATTACAACAAAAGAGGCTACTCGAACAACCTACTCTCCTTACAGAGTAGATGCTGGGTTTCAAATAGGTGCACAAACCTACATTAGTTACCCCCTAACACAAGAGCTCTCTGTTTTACTTAACTTACGTGCAGATAGACTTCCATCTTCAGCACAAAAAAGTCCCATAGTAGAGCAAAATTACATCTTTTCTGGACTTGCCTCTCTCATTTATCGCTTCGAGTACTAACTTTTCCATCTTAACTCATTAAATTTTAAGTGCCTTTTGGCTATAATCTCTAAATTTTTAAAGATTATTCTAAAAGGTAAAAAATGCCAAAACGCACCGACATAAAAACTATTTTACTTATAGGTTCTGGTCCGATTATTATCGGTCAAGCTTGTGAATTTGACTACTCAGGAACTCAGGCTGTTAAAACATTAAAAGAGCAAGGCTACCGTGTAGTTCTCATTAACTCTAACCCTGCTACAATTATGACAGATCCAGAATTTGCAGATCGTACTTACATCGAACCAATTAAAGAGGATGTAATTGCTGAAATTATTAAAAAAGAGAATGTTGATGCTGTCCTTCCAACTATGGGTGGACAGACTGCACTCAATGTTGCTATGAGTATGCATGAAAAAGGAATGCTTGAAGGTATTGAATTTTTAGGTGCAAATCCAGAAGCAATTCATAAAGGTGAAGATCGTCAAGCCTTTAAAGATGCAATGATTAAAATTGGTATGGATTTACCATTCTCAATGTATGCACACGATATGGACGAAGCCTTAGAAGCTGCAAATAAAATTGGTTTTCCTATTATTATTCGTGCTTCATTTACACTTGCAGGTGGTGGTTCAGGTGTAGCTTACAATATGGATGAGTTTAAAAAACTTGCTGCTCGTGGTCTCGATGAGTCTCCGGTAACTGAAATTCTTATTGAAGAGTCTCTTTTAGGTTGGAAAGAGTATGAGATGGAAGTTATTCGTGACAAGGCAGACAACTGTATTATTGTCTGTGCTATTGAAAACTTTGACCCGATGGGTGTACATACTGGTGACAGTATTACCGTAGCTCCTGCACTTACATTAACAGACAAAGAGTACCAAAGAATGCGTAATGCCTCTTTTGATATTCTTCGTGAGATTGGTGTAGATACGGGTGGTTCAAATGTTCAATTCTCAATTGACCCTAAAACTGGTCGTATGATTGTTATTGAGATGAACCCTCGCGTTTCTCGCTCATCTGCACTTGCATCTAAGGCAACAGGTTACCCAATTGCTAAAGTAGCAACACTTCTTGCAGTCGGTTACACACTTGATGAAATTACAAATGACATTACAGGAACACCAGCATCATTTGAACCAGTCATTGACTACATCGTTACAAAAGTGCCACGTTTTACATTTGAAAAATTCCCAGAAGCAGAAAATACTTTAAGTACATCAATGAAATCTGTTGGTGAAGTTATGGCAATTGGACGTACATTTAAAGAGTCTGTACAAAAAGCACTCTGCTCTTTAGAGACTGGTCTTTGTGGTTTTGATGACATCGAAGCAGATACAGATTTTGTACAGCATGAAATTCGCCGTCCAAATGCAGAGAGAATTCTCTATGTAGCTGAAGGATTCCGTAGAGGTATGAGTATTGAAGAGATGTTTGACACTTGTCAAATTGACCACTGGTTCCTTTACCAACTCCAAGAGCTTATTGAAGCAGAAAAAACAATAACTGATAAAATTCTTTTTGATGCTGACTTTATGAGAAAAATGAAAGTAGATGGTTTCTCTGACAAACGCATAGCACAACTTATAGAGAAAAATTCTAACCATACAATCAGTGAAATGGAAGTATATGATGCTCGTAAAAAACTTGGTGTTAATTTAGAGTTTAATGAAGTTGATACATGTTCAGCAGAGTTTGAAGCACTTACTCCATACCTCTACTCAACAACAAACATTACAAAACTTCCTAATGTTACAAACCGTGTAAGTGACAAGAAAAAAGTCCTTATTTTAGGTGGTGGACCAAATAGAATTGGTCAAGGAATTGAGTTTGACTACTGCTGTGTTCACGCTGCGTTTGCACTTCGTGAGATGGGTATTGAGTCTATTATGTACAATTGTAACCCTGAAACAGTCTCTACAGATTATGACACTTCAGATGTACTCTACTTTGAACCTATTGACTTTGAGCATGTACGTGAAGTTATTGAAAACGAACAACCAGATGGAATCATTGTACACTTTGGTGGACAAACACCACTCAAATTAGCAGATGGACTTACAAAAATTGGTGCTAAAATTGCAGGAACACCGTCGGCTGTTATTGATTTAGCAGAAGATAGAGAGCAGTTCTCTGACTTTGTAAACCGTTATGGACTTAAACAACCAGCGAATGGTCTTGCTCGT
>Ga0256843_1003008_pt1 | contig 11947 bp, 11 predicted proteins | sample AlvinellametaG_FD_191572 | JGI IMG/M metagenome (GOLD analysis project Ga0256843, IMG submission 191572) | Pompeii worm associated microbial communities from hydrothermal vent at the East Pacific Rise, Pacific Ocean - Alvinella | ecosystem: Host-associated > Annelida > Integument > Unclassified ... | reverse complement strand
CTTCATAAATAGTGCAAAATTCTTCTTGTGCAGGGGTTTTAGTGCTAAGCCATTCTGTAAAATCTTTTTGATTTGAATTTAAAAAAAGTGAATAAGTATCATATAAATAATTACTACCATAAGGCTCGCCTTCTATATGATGAAAACTTCTTTTATCATATATAGATTTAAAAAGAATCTTTAAATCATTAGGAGATTTTAAAGTAATGTTTTTATTTATTTTTTTTAACCATCTATAACTAACTGAATGAAAAGTCCCAGCTTCTATTTTTTTTGCTTCACTAAAAAAACTACCAACCCTTGCTTTCATCTCAAGTGATGCTTTATTTGTAAATGTAAGAAGTAATATTTCTTCTGGTTTTATTCCTGATGTAAGTAAATGAGCAATTCTTCCAACTATTGTAGAGGTTTTACCTGTTCCTGCAGAGGCTATAACAAGATTATAGCCCATTTTCGCAGTTGCAGAAGCAAGTTGGTTTTCGTTTAAGTTACTAAGCGGCATCTTTTGCTTTGATTAGTTCACCTATTGTAAATAATCCCTCATTTTCAATAATAAACTGTGCCATTGTTCCATTATCTTTATTAAAAATTAATGGTGCTTTAAAATTTACTACTGATTCTGTCATAGGATTATGTAATACTACAATATTATAAACTAAAATATTAGAGTTTTCATTGATATCTAATAATACTTGTACATCTTTTGGAATCTCAAAAGAATAATCTCTTAATTGATATGGATTTACTAAAGTAAAACTTGGGTATTCCTGATCAACTGCTTTTAAAGTAGAAAAAAGTGCATCTATCTCTTCTAATTCTACTTTTAATACATCTTCAAATCCTAAAATTGGTTTTTTAACTTCATATACCATTTTTTACCCTTTTTTTAATAAATCCATAAGCAAAATATATTCCAAAATTATGCTTTTATTTCTGTACCTATCCCATCTGATGTTAAAAGTTCAAGTAAAATTGAATGTTCAACCCTTCCATCTATAATATGAGCTTTTTCTACCCCTTTATCCACTGCATATAAAGCTGCTTCAACCTTTGGAATCATTCCTCCATTGATAGTACCATCTTTAATTAATTCTTTTACCTCATCTTTTGATAATGAATTTAATAACTTTTTATCATTATCTAATACACCTGGTGTATCTGTTAAAAACAAAATTCTTCTAGCTTTTACTGCTGCTGCTACTTCACATGCTGCTGTATCTGCATTGATATTAAATCCAGGATGATTAACCCCTTCTCCACTAGCTATTGGAGCAATAACTGGTACAAACCTTTCATTTATTAAATTATTCACAACCTCAGCATTTACTTCTGTAATCTCTCCTGTAAATCCAAATTTACCACCATCTTTTGCTTTTGCTTTTAAAAATTCACCATCTTTTCCACTAATACCAATAGCTTTTGCAGAATGTTCATTTAACATATGAACTATCTCTTTATTAATATCACCACTTAATACCATTTCAGCTATTTTAATAGCTTTTTCACTTGTTACTCTTACACCATCTCTAAATTCTGTCTCAATTTTAAGTTTTGCTAAAAGTTCTGTGATTTTTTTACCACCACCATGAACAATTACAGGTTTAATACCTATCATTGTAAGCATTAAAATATCGATAGCAAAACTCTCTTTAAGTGCTGGATTTATCTGTGCACTTCCACCATATTTTATTACAATTGTGTCTCCATAAAATTTTTTAATAAAAGGTAAACTATCAAGCAATGTTTGCACGATTTCTATTTTTCTTTTCAATGAAAATCCTTTGTTTGTTTTTGAATGAATTTTATCATAAAATAAATAATCTATTCTATATTTTAGTATAATTTATAAAAAATCTTGTAGAAGATAAAGTAGTAATAAAATTTTTCATTAAAAAATCTTATATGATACGAATATTTATTTTTAAAATCAAATTTTTGTTATAATTTTGATAAAAAAAAGGTATTAGAATGAAATATTATATTGGAACTGACCATGCTGGAATTAATATCAAACCATATGTAATTGAATTACTTGAAAAAAAAGGTTATGAAGTAGAAGATTTAGGATGTTATTCAACTGATAGAGTTGATTATCCAGATTTCGCTCATAAAGTAGCTGATGCTGTAAGTAAAAATCCTGATTCAAAAGGTATCTTAATTTGTGGTAGTGGAATTGGTATGAGTTTAGCAGCAAATAAACATCCAGGAATTAGAGCAGCTTTATGTCATGACCATTATACAGCAAAAATGGCTAGACTTCATAATGATGCAAATATTTTATGTTTTGGTGAAAGAATAGTAGCTAAAGGTATAATTGAAGAGATGATTGATGTATGGTGTGAAACTGAATTTGAAGGTGGAAGACATACTGATAGAGTGAAAAAAATCGAACTATGAATTTTTTAAATTGGTTTTTTCTAACAACTTTTATACTAAGTATTGGTGTTTTGACTTTTAAAATGTATTATTATAAAAATCTATATGAAAAAGAAAATGAATATAAAAAAATTTTAAAATCAACACTTGCAGAAGCAGAAATTTTAATAAAAAAATATCAAATTCAACTTCAAAGAAGTTTAGGAAATCTTGATGTATTAAATGAAGAGATGAATAAACTTAAAAATGATATAAAAGCTGTAAAAAGTAGAAACTCCCAATACAGAATAGAAAATGACCAATTAAAAAGAAAAATAAAAGAGCTTGAAAATAAAATCGAAGCTCTTTTATAATCTTTCCTTTCTTATATCCCATATTTTTAAAAATTTATTTACTAAAATTGATACTCAAAGTATTTTTTATTCGAAGTTTATATAAACAGACTAAAGTTTCCTAATTAAAATTCTTGACTTTTCTTTAATAATTTTATATAATTACAAAAAAATTAAAAGGAGGTAAATGAAAATGTTAGTGAAATTTGATCCTTTTAAAGAAATCAGAGAATTAGAAAGAAAACTATACAACAACTTACCTGTAGTTGAAAACAATGCAATCTCTACATTTACTCCAGCAGTAAATACAAGAGAAGATGAAAAAGCATACTATATAGAAGTAGACTTACCTGGAGTAAAAAAAGAAGATATTAATATCGATTTAAATGATAAAGTATTAACTATCTCTGGTGAAAGAAAATTCAAAAAAGAAGTAAAACAAGAAAGTTATTATAAAATCGAAACTGCATTTGGTAAGTTTGAGAGAAGTTTTTCTATTCCAGAAGATGCAGATATTGAAAATATCGAAGCAAAAAGTGAAAATGGAGTATTGGAAATAATTATTCCAAAAATCAAAAAAGAAACTCCTAAAAAAAGAATTGAGATTAAATAAGGCTTTTGCCTTATTTAAATCATAAACTTAATCTGCCCTATGCTAACTCCTCCATCATTTATTGGTATATTTTGATTAAAATAAATTTTTTTATTTAGTTTCAAAACTTGTTTTAAAAGAGTTTTATTCTGAAATACTCCTCCACTTAAGATTATAGGTAATTTAACCTCATCACTAATCCTATCTATAATATCTACTAATGAATTTATAAATTTTGAAGCTATTAAAGTTTTATTATTATCCAAATTTTCAATCATAGGCATAAAATCTATTATTCCATTATTCAATTTAAAATTATAATTATCTATAATGTTTTCATCATAAAAACTTTCTATTTTCATACCACTCTCACCTTCATAAGAGTTAATTTCAATAAAACCACCTAAATATCCTACAATATCAAAAAGTCTACCAACAGAAGAAGTAAGTGGCGCTGGTAGTTTATCAAACTTTTTAGTTTGAAGATTAATAGCCATATTTTTAGGGTTTTTTACAGCTTTTTCTGCTCCTATCATTTTAAAATAATCAAAATGATATATTCTTTTATACTCTTTATCATTAGCTATAAAAACCTCTCCACCCCAAATATTTCCATCATCACCATACCCAGTACCATCAAAACAAAAACATAAAAAATCACCCTTTAGATTAAATTCAAACATAGTACTAAGTAAATGTGCATAATGGTGTTGGATTTCTACTACTTCTTTATTTTGGGATTTAGCCCATTTTGTAGATTCATAAGTAGGATGTTTATCGCATACAATTATATCTTCTTGAAAATCATAAAAATTTCTAAATCTTCTAATTGTTTCATCAAAATACTCTACACTATCTATTGTGTTTAAATCACCTATATGAGGAGAGGTAATAATTTTATTATCAAAAGCAAGTGAAATAGTTGATTTTTGATTTGCTCCTACTGCAAGAATTTTTGGTTTAAGTTTTTTTTCTATATAAAAATTATGTGGAGAATAACCTCTAGCACTTCTAAGAGTAATTTTTGTTTCATTTATAGACATTACAACACTATCATCACAACTATTTATAATTTTACGATTATAATCCAAAACTTCATCTACTACATCTCCAAGTTTTTCTTTTAACTCTTCAATATCTCGAATAATTGGCTCACCTGAAATATTTGCACTAGTCATCACAAGAGGAAAATCTATATATTTAAATAATAGATAATGTATTGGTGTATAAGGCAAAAACACCCCATATCTATCTATTTCATCTGCTATATATTTAAGATTTTTTTTCTTTTTTGATATTACGATTGGTTTTTCTTTTGATGTAATTAATTCTATATCTTTATTTGTAAGTTCACAATAATTTTGGATAGTTGCCAAATCTTTAAACATCATTGCAAATGGTTTAGTAGGACGATTTTTTCTTTCTCGAAGAGTTTTTACAGCATTATTATTTGTAGCATCACAAACAAGATGAAATCCACCCATTCCTTTTAAAGCTACAATTTTTCCTTCTTTTATCTTATTTGAAATATATTCTATAGAATTATTTAATTTCAATTCACTTTTTTCACAACTAATAGGTTGAGCATGAAAAAATCTACTTTCAGGGTTTTCATATTCCTCTTTACAACTATTACACATTTCAAATTCAGACATAGAAGTATTTTTTCTATCATATGGCAAAGTTTTTATAATTGTATACCGTGGACCACAATTTGTACAATTAATAAAAGGATAATTATATCTTTTATTGTTTGGATTGTTTAAATCATTTATACAATCTTTACAAATTGCAATATCAGGTGATATTGAAACTGATTTTGTTGTAGTAATAGATTTTTTGATAACAAATTCATTATAAATATTATTTGAAGAATGAGATGTTTTAATATCATCTATTCTAGCGAGTGGTGGTAAGTTTGAAAGTAAAGCATCTATAAACTTATCTTCATTACTTCCAATAACCTCTATCTCCACTCCATTACCATTATTTAATACATAACCTTTTAAATCAAGTTTTGTAGCTATCTTATAAACATAAGGACGAAATCCTACTCCTTGTACTATTCCTGATATGTTTAATTTCATTTATTAATTTTCTTTCTCCACACACCAAGCACCATATCCCTCAATAACTCCACTAATAGGAAGTGTTTTTGGAGTAAATGTAGGATAATTTTTACTTACATAAGTATAAGTTTTATTTAAAAGTTCACCATCAAATAAATCACCTACTATTATAGCACCATTTAAAGATGTATCTCTATTAACACCTTCATAAAGATTATTTAAAAACTCAGCAAAACTTTCAATTACCCCATAAGCAATTAAATTATCATCTACTCCAGCTAATTTAAAACTCATTGCCGTTCTAATAGCCCAAGTAGCATCTAAATTTTTATCTTTTAATTTATAATCAATTCTAGGACCTTTTTTTGTAAGAGCATCATTTGCAAGTTCAAGTAATTTTTTTGCACTATTTTCGATATTATTTCCAAATCCAAGAACACATCCTATAAGTCCCCATACAAAATATATTCCTTTATAATCCGTCTTAATATCACTATTTAAAGCATTATTTAAAAGTTCAGGCTCTCTCTTTGAGAAGTTTTGAATCAATTTTTTTCCTGTTTCATCCAATGAAATAGTTGCAAAAATTTCTTCGAAAGAATCAAATTCAACATCAAAATCAACATAATCCACTAATCCAAACTTTGGAGAATTCATTAATACTTTTGAAGGATACTTTTTATAAAAAGGAAAAGCCATTGTATTTTTATCCATTAAATTATATTGATTTAATACACCAAAATATCCAAAATATGGTTTTTTATTTTCATCATATTCTTTTGTAGGAGGAAATACTAAATATTTTTCACCACTTGTTATTAAAAATTTATGATATTTTGTATCAGTCACAACGCCTTTAATTGGTTTTACATTTTCTTCTACAATTTTTACCCCTAAAAGAGGTGTGTTAAACTTTTCAAAAAATGGCTCAATAAATTCATCAGTCATTCTTACATCATAACTACTTACTCTAAAAAGATTAGTAAGTGTTCTAAAATTTAAATTAACTTTTAAATGTAAAATAGGTCTTTCTACGCTCGCTATTACTTCATCACCATTAAATGCAACAAAATATTTAGATACAGCTGCTAAATTTTGAGTAATTATTAAATCACTATCTTCTTTTACTTCACTGATTTCATAAGTATAATCTTTAGTAACAATAGTATTATCTTTTATTTCTATAAGTTCATTTGAAAAATCATAAATTTTAATTTCTTCATTTTCAAAACTATCTACAACAACTGCATCAATTTTTCCTAAAAAAATAGATTTTTTAAGAGATTTATCTAACTCATTTGCAAAATTATTGATTTTTTCTTCATCAAGTTCCATGAAAATTAAAGTTTTATCATCTTCTCTTTTTAATCCAATCTTAATACCTAATTTATCCGCTACATTTTTAGCTATATTACAAACATATCCATTTTCACTTTCATAATCTATCACAAATTTTAGATACATTCTACACCTCTTTTATAAGAATAATCTTTTACTTCATCAAGAGTTATTTTATCATTTTTGATTATTACTTCAACACCTAATTTTTTTAAATTATCAATTAAAACATTTTCCATAACTTTTGCTGCTTTTTTTACTGGTTCTGTAATATTAAAAGTAGTATCTTCTCCTATTACATAAGGAACTACCCCAATGATTTTTGTTTCTGGTAAATCCCCCATCATCTCAATCATCTGAAGAGTTTGAAGCATCTCAACTTCATGTGCACTTCCTTGCCAACTAACACACTCAGGAACTTCACGAAAATCAAAGAAATATACATCTCCAATCTCAGCTTCATCTACATCTACACAATCAAAAATAAAAACTTTATCATATTCTACAATAATAGGTACAAGTCTTTGAGCAAGTGTTCCTCCATCTACAATATCTACTTGATGATTTTTAAATTCATATTTTTCATCAATATAATTTGCTAAATGAACACCTATTCCTTCATCACCAAATAGAATATTACCAATACCTAAAATTAATATTTTCATAAAATACCTTTTTTTTATTTTATTATAGCATAAATGAATGATTATTTATAAAAAGTTTTTGAAGAAAAAAGAGCATTAGTTTTAGTCTAAATGACTAAATACTAATGACTTAAGAAATATGTAAAGTTAATGGTCTTCTTTTTCGTATTTCATACCACTAAAGATAGCATCCATACTACCATTTTTTCCAAATACAGCATTATAAACTGCCATATAAATATGAATAAATACTACAATGATAATCCCCCACATAAACAGGTGATGTAAATATCTTACATTTGCAAGTCCACCACATAAACTTTCAACTGACTTAGCAAATCCATAAAGCATAGCACCCATACCTTCATGATAAACTTCAGCATAAAGTGCAAGACCTGTAACTATAATTCCTATAAAAAATACATAAAGTCCAACATATGCCCAAAATTGTAAAGGATTATAAATCCCTTTTGTATGAGGGTGTTTAGAAATCAATAAATAATATCCAACTTGTTGAAGTGCTATTTTAATATTAAAAGCATCTTTAATACTTTCTCTTTCATACTTTCCTTCTCTTGTAAACAGAGTTAAGAAAAGTTTATAAATTACTGCACCAATCATTACAAATCCAAAAATTATATGCCATTCCCTAATTTCAGCATGTAAAAATCTTGTAGGTTCAGCACTTACATTTGCATAAGTAATAAATGGATCAGCTATATAAAATCCAGTGGCAATAAGAGCAAAAATAGCTATTGCTCTTATCCAGTGTTGCCATCTAAATCCGGCACTAAACTCTATACCACCTTCATATTCACCTTTTTTTTCTAAAAATTTACTCATTGATGCCTCCTTAGATACTGCATCCACCATATAATGGGTCTACTTTTAATGCTCCTAGTTTTTTACCTTTTACATCCATTACGTGTACCGCACAAGCAATACATGGATCATACGAATGTATATCTCTAATAACTTCTAATGGTTTAGAAGGATCTTGTAGAGTCATTCCAATTAAGTTTACTTCATAAGCACCTTTTTTACCATTACCATCTACTGGCCCTGCATTCCATGTTGAAGGTACAACTGCTTGCCAGTTTTCAATCACACCATTTTTAATTCTACACCAGTGAGAAAGCATTCCTCTTGGAACATCACCAATAAATCTTCCTTTATACTCTTTATTTTTATCAATAGTATAAGGAGCACAAGTAGTTTGATCTTTTTTAAGATTTTCTACTAAATTATTAAATGCATTTAATCCATGTTCTGCAATTACAATTGTTTGAAGCATTCTAGCTGCTGTTCTTCCAAGAACTGTAAATAATGCACTAACAGGTAATCCAGTAAATGCTAAGAAATCATTTACAGCTTTTTGAACTTTTTTATTTCCAGCTGCATAATTCACTACCATACACGCTAAAGGCCCTACTTCCATAGGTTCATCATTATATCTTGGTGATTTAATCCAAGAATATTTACCTTTTTCATCTACCACTTTATTATTCACCATTTTTCCATCTGGCCCAATACTTTCTCCATCTTTATATCCAGTATATTCAGGAATAGTTTCACCATTATACGGATGTAAAGGTTTATCTCCTTTATACCAAGAATGAGTTACATCTTCTTCTATTTTACTTTCATCAATTGGATAAAATTTAGATAAATCAAAATCTTTAATATATCCATTTGCATCAAATAACCATGAATCAGCACTATCTTGCATTGTTCTATAAGTTAAGAAATTTCCTAGATTTAAAGGTTTAGTAACACTTGGTTCAGTTCCAAATGCTGCTGCTGCCATAGCGATATCTGCATAATATGCTCTATGAGCAAAATCAGCTAATTCTTTAAATTTAGTTAAATATTCACCTAATCTTGCTGGGTCTTGTAAATCCATAATACAAGTAACACCACCAACTGTTAAACTTTGTGGATGTGGGTTTTTACCACCAAAAATAGCCATAAGTTGAGCTGCAATTCTTTGCATTTCTAAGTTTTTAAGATAGTGACTAGCAGCAATTAAGTTTTGTTCTGGAGTAAATTTATAAGTTTTATGTCCCCAGTAAGCATTTTTGAATGGTCCTAAATCTCCTCTATCAACAAATTTTTTAAGTGTGTCTTGAACTTGTTTTAATTCATCAGCACCAGCTGCAATTGGATTATATCCTTTTGGAACATATTTAAATGCTTCTTCACTTGCTTTCATTGGATCTGCTTTTAAAGCATCTACAATATCAACCCAATCAAGTGCATGTAATTGATAGAAATGTACCATATGATCATGCATAAATAAAGCATAATCCATTAAAGTTCTTGTAAGTTTGGCATTTAATGGTGGCTCAATTCCTAAAGCATCTTCTACTGCTGTAATACCTGCTTTATAATGAGAATAAGTACAAACTCCACAAATTCTTCCAGTCATAAAACCTGCATCTCTAGGATCTCTTCCTTTTAGAATTACTTCAATACCTCTCCATAATGTTGCTGATGAATATGCATCTACAATTTTATTATTATCATCTACTACAACTTCTACTCTTAAATGTCCCTCAATTCTTGTTATTGGATCTATTACTACTCTTTTATTTGCCATTCATTACTCCTTAGGATTTTTAATAGCACTTAATGCTGCGTGTGCTGCTATAGCTACACCTGCTACTGCTAAAACTTTAACGCCTACACTATCTGCTGTGGCATCTGCGCTAATTGATGCAAATTTTCTATCTGCTAATGGTTCTTCATATGGAGCCATTGTATCCCAGAAATCTGGTTCACTACATCCAATACATCCATGTCCTGCTTGAACTGGCCAAGATGTATGTTGATTAAATCTTTCTCTAGAACAGTTATTAAATGTATAAGGACCTTTACATCCTACTTTATACAAACAAAATCCATTTTCAGCTGCATTATCACCAAATTCTTCTACAAATTCACCTGCATCAAAATGTCCTCTTCTTTCACATAAATCATGAATTCTTAGTCCATAAGCGAATTTTGGTCTATTAAAGTTATCAACTGCTGGTAATTCTCCAAATAAAATTACATTTAAAATAGTACCAACAATATTTTTTGCACTTGGTGGACAACCTGGTACATTAATTACTTGTCTATCAATAATCTTATCTACACCTTTTGCTCCAGTTGGATTTGGTGCTGCTGCTTGAATCCCACCAAAACTTGAACAAGTACCAACAGAAATAATTGCAGCTGCATCTTTAGCAGTTTCTTCTAAAACACTTCTTCCTGTCTCAGCATATGGTCCTAATGTAAGAAAACTACCATCCATTTTTGTAGGAATTCCACCTTCTACACAAAGAATATATCTTCCTTTTAAATGTTCTCTAGCTGATTTTAGATTTTCTTCAGCTTGCCAACCTGCTGCTGCCATAATTGTTTCATGATATTCAAGATTGATATAATTAAAAATCAAATCATCAATTGTAGGTGTGTCAGTTCTAATTAAAGATTCACTACAACCTGTACATTCAGCCATATGAAGCCATATTACTGGTAATCTATCACTAACTTCTGCCGCCTGTGCTACAAGTGGTGTAAATGATGCTGGAAGTGCTAACATAGCTGTCATAGATCCTGCCCATTTTAAGAAGTCTCTTCTAGTAAACCCTTTTTCTTCCATAACATCACTAATACTTTTATCAGCGATTCCTGGAAGTTTTTTAAGAGATTCTAATCTCTCTTTTATTCTATTGAATGTGTTTTCATTCATAATATACCTCCAAAAAAGTTGTATTTTTAAAATTTTAGCACAATTTTTATAAAATGAATAGTTATTTATTCATATTTAATTCATTTTTTGTAAAATTTGTAACAAATTAAAAAATTAATGACCAATACAAACTGCACAAATATCGAAACATTTAAAAATAGTATCTATATACTCTTGTTTTTCTCCTATAAGAGCTTTTTGAGCTACTGAAAACATAGTTTTATCACTTGAAAGATTAAATTGAGTAGGTACAATAATATTATAATTTTGTATTTTTTCATTAAATATTTCAATTTCATGAATAAGTATACCACGAGGTGCTTCTATGATAGCATATCCTTTGTTTGAAGTGATATTTGGTTTTATATATGATTCTTCATTCAAATCAATTTCATTGCAAATTTTTAAATTTTCTTTTAATAATAAAATAGTTTCAAAAAGTCTAGCATAAATTCTTGAATATATACTATCTTGATATTTATCATATATTTCTTTAATATCATCTTTTTGTCTAGCTAATGGCCCTACTTCATAAAAAAGGTTATTATAAGTTACATATTGATAATTTTGATTTTTCTTTTCATAAATTTGAGATATATCAACCTCATCTGCCTTTAAAAACCGATTATTACTTTTACCTATATCCTTTGATAAATTTTCAAAAAACACTTCTAAATCTTCAAAAAGAGTAAGTTCATTTAAAATTTCTTGTATTAAACTTTTTACTTTTGTAAGTTCTAAATATGTAATATCACTAGTAATTCCTCCAGGAATTGAATAAGAAGTATGAGGATATTGTCCAGCTATTAAAGCTATAGCTTTTGAAATATTTTGAGATAATTTTAATGCTTTAAACATAT
>Ga0256843_1003007_pt1 | contig 11947 bp, 13 predicted proteins | sample AlvinellametaG_FD_191572 | JGI IMG/M metagenome (GOLD analysis project Ga0256843, IMG submission 191572) | Pompeii worm associated microbial communities from hydrothermal vent at the East Pacific Rise, Pacific Ocean - Alvinella | ecosystem: Host-associated > Annelida > Integument > Unclassified ... | reverse complement strand
GCTTCTAGCGGGAGGGTCACACCTAGCTCCATTCCGAACCTAGCAGTTAAGCCTCCCAGCGCCGATGATACTGCACCCTTCGGGTGTGGGAAAGTAGGTCAGTGCCACCTTGATTTTTTCTTCTTTACTTGATTTACTTCCTTCTTTTTTATTTTTATCCTTTTAATAAGGATTGAAGATAAACCATCCAGCAAAATCTCTTTCAATTATTTCAGCAATTCCTGCTTGTTTATATTCTATTTCATTTAAAAAATCTTTTTTACTCCATTTCATAGTTTTCATGGTATTTAAACATCCAACTAATTCTACTTCATACCCATCAACTAAAGAGAGAAGTCTTTTTTGTGTTTTTTTATCGTAATCTTTTTTTATGACTCTCATTCCTGCACTATAAAATATGATAGCAACTTTTATGCTTTCTGGAGGGTATTCATTTATAACATTATTTATTGCTCCGATTATATGATTTATTTTATGAATATCATCACTATTTACTGGAATTACCCATTTTCTTGGATTGTCAAAACTAGGTTTTGGGGAAACAAACTCCATTTTTCCAAATAATAAAAAAGTGCTAAAGAAAAATAAAAGAAAAGTTTTTCTCATAATTTATCCTTTTTTATAATTATAGGTTATTATATAATCTTTTTAATTAAAAAAATCGATTCAAATTTTGAATTGATATTTAATTGATAAATAGAGTCTATAATGATCTTTGAACTTAATATTAAAGGAGTTTAAATGAAAAAACTTTTGCTAGCTACTGTTGTAGTTGGTAGCTTTTCATGGGCAACAGACTTTGCTTCTATGACAACTTCTCAACTATTGGCTTTAAGAGGTAAAGTTCCAGCAAGTCAAAGAGCAGCTTTTAGAGCTGAAATGCAAAAAAGATTATCTTCCATGACTCTTGAACAAAGAAGAGCTTTAATGAGTAGAAGAGGTCAAGGAAGAAGAATGGGACAAAATAGATAAAAAAGTGCCAGACTGGGCTAGAAATTTTTTTAAATCAAACCCCTTGTTTTTCATATCTGCTCCCTTAAAAAAGAGCCTTTGGGCTCTTTTCTTCAAAATTAATACTTAGTTTTTATCAATTTTACTTTTGAAAATGTGTTATATTTAATTGAAAATATACAAAGGAAAGATTGATGAGAAGAAAAGTATTGATTATTGAAGACGATATAGATTTAAATTATACAATTTCAAAATATCTAAATTTAAAAGGATTTGAGACTTGTTCTATTTTTGATCCAGATGTTGCTTTGGAAAAGATTTATGAGAATAATTTTGATCTTTTAATTTTAGATATTAAACTTCCCAAGATAAATGGTTTTGACTTATTAAAAAAAATTAGATCTTTTAGCACAATTCCTGTTATTTTTTTGACGTCTTTAAACTCTCAAAATGATATAGAAAAGGGTTTTTTACTTGGAGGAGATGACTATATTACAAAACCTTTTTCTTTAAAAGAGTTATTTTTGAGAGTAGAAGCAATTTATCGCAGGGTTTATGGGAATCATGAAATAGTTAAACTTGGCGAAAAACTCTATTTTGATACAAGAAATAAGACTTTGATTGAGAATGGAAATATTATTGAATTAAAAAGAAAAGAGGCTCAACTTTTAGATCTTTTTTTGAAAAATAAAAACAAATTACTTACAAAAGAGTTTATTTTAGAAAATATTTATAGATTTGAAGAGACTCCAAAAGAGGCTTCCTTGAGAACTTTTATTTATAATTTAAGAAAAAAGTTGCCAAGAGGCTCTATAAAAACACAAAAAGATCTTGGATATATTTATGTTGGCTTGGAAAAAAACTCTTTATAGATTTCTAGGAATTTATATCTTATCTACAATCTCTCTTGTTGCAATTGGAGGATATTTTTACTATCAATTAAGTTATAAATCTATAATCGAAAAAAATATTTTTAAACTTCAAAGAAAAGTTTATCAATTTATCGAAAAAAATCATGAAAAACATTTTTTTCAAACAAGAAAAAATTTAGATTTCAATGGAATTAAAATTGCAATTTTTCATAATGAAAAGCTTTTAATAAGTAACTATATTTTAGAAAATAAAATTGAATTTGATAAGCTTTATTGGCTAAAAAACAATAAACTTTATTACAATTTTTTTACGAGAAAAAAATGGGGCAAGTTTAACTTTGTAACATACAAAAACATCTCAAAAGAGATAGAGTCTTTGCAAAAGAGTATGACTCTTTTTTTAATATTTGTAATTATTTTTATTATTTTTATCTCTTACATTTTAGGAAATATTTTTTTAAAGCCTATGAAAGAAACATTTAATATGATTGAAGAATTTATTCAAGATACAACACATGAAATTAACACGCCAATTAGTAATATTGTAGCAAATATTGAGCTTTTAAAGGAACTTTTCCCAGAGATTAAAGACTCAGAAGAACTGAAGAAGATAGATAGATCTTGTTTTAGAATATCAAAAATTTTTAATGATTTAAGCTACATTTCTTTGAATCATAACTACTATAAAAAATTAAATTATACTAGAATAGATAAGATTTTATTAGATAGAATCTTATTTTTTGAAACAATTTTTAAAACAAAAGAGCTAAAAATAAAAAAAGAGATTGAAAAAACTATTGTTTATATGGATGAAGAGGATTTAGTTAGAATTATCGATAACCTTCTCTCAAATTTGGCAAAATATTCTCCTAAAAAAGATAAAATAGAAATAGTTCTAAAGAATAATAGATTAAAGTTGATAAATAGTGGAAATTTAAGCTCTCCAAAAACTCTTTTAAATAAATTTGTAAGAGGATCAAAAGTAGAAGGTGGATTTGGTTTAGGGCTTCATATTGTAGAAGAGATTACAAAAAAATATGGTTTTAAATTCAAATTTTATTCAAAATCAAAAAAAGTTTATTCAGAAGTTATCTTCATCTCTAGCTCCCAAAAGTTTGGAAGCTAGATAAAGATTTTTTATTTTAAAACACCAGCTTCTTTGAAAGCTTTTTTTGCACCAGGATGTAAAAGGGTTAAATCAAATCCTTTAAGAAGATCTTCTTTTGTAAGATTCTTATACGCTGGGTGGAGTTTTTTAAATTTATCAAAGTTGTCTAAAATAGATTTAACCATTGTATAAACTGCTTTTTCTTTAGCCTTTGTACTTGTAACAAGAACTGCTTTTACTCCATAAGTTACAGTGTCGTGATCTACACCTTTGTACATTCCAGCTGGAATTGTTCCCCAAGCATAATAAGGTTTTTCTTTTACAAGTTTTTGAGCAGCTGGAACATCTTTTAGGGAAATTAAATCTATTGGAGTTGAGTTTGCCGCATCTTTGAAGTTTGCAGTTGGATGACCTACCATATAAAAATATCCATCGATTTTTTTATCTTTTAATGCATTTGGACACTCTGCTGCTTTTAATTGCTCTGCTACAATATCTTTTAATTTTAATTTGTCGCAATTTGCAAAAAGCATTTTAACTGTTGCTTCATTTCCACTTCCTGGATTCCCAATATTAATTTTTTTACCTTTTAAGTCGAAGAAAGTTTTAATTCCCGAATCTTTTCTAACAGCAAGTGTTAAAAGTTCTGGGTGAATTGACATTACAACTCTTAAATCTTTAAAAGGTTCTCCTTTAAATTTTCCTTCACCTTTGCTTGCTTGATAAACAACATCACTTTGTGCAATACCAAAATCAAGTTCCCCAGCTTTTATTGTTCTAATATTATAAACACTTCCTCCAGTAGATTCAACTGTACACTTAATACCTGTCTCTTTTTTATGTTTATTCATAATTCTACAAATTGCACCACCAGTTGGATAGTAAACTCCAGTTACTCCACCAGTTCCAATTGTAATAAAATCCATTGCATATGCACTTGCTCCAAGGATCAAAGATGTCAAAGCAATTTTACCAACTTTAGAGATTTTTGCCATTTATACTCCTTTTTATAAATTATCCAAAAAATGGATCTTTGCTATATTTCTCAATAATTAGAAATATAATTTTAGATCACTTATATTTTAACCTCTTTTCCTTAAAATTTTATAAGAAAATGTAATTTTTAGCTTTAATAAACTATTTAGTTTTAATATTTTTTTCGGAGAAAACTTGTCTGAATTAAGCTTTTTTGTTAAGATTATGCTTCAAAAAATTAGATAAATACAAATATATTATTTTTATAAGGAAGAATAATGGAATATATAAAAAAATTTTCAAAATATAGCGCTTCAGTTGGACTTGGAGCTTTACTTGCAACAGGAATTACTGGATGTGGAGGTGATTCAAATACTCAACAAACTCAACAACAACCAGAACAAAAAAATGCTTTTGTAGTTTTAGAAGAAGTAAAACCTGGAAAGTATAAAGTAGCAGAAGAGTTTCCAGCAAAAGAGACTAGAATTATTCTCAAAAAACTAGATGGAAATGAGACAGTTTTAACAAAAGAAGAACTAGATAAACTTGTCAAAGAAGAAGCTGCAAAAATAGAAAATGGGACATCAAATCTAACAAAACCAGAAGGTGCTCAAGTAGCTCAGCAAAATGGAATGAGTGTTGGAGAAGCAATTTTGGCAAGTGCAGCAGGAGCTGTGATTGGATCTTGGATAGGAAATAAACTTTTTAATAACCCAAATTATCAACAAACAAGAAGAGCAACTTATAAATCTCCAGCAGTTTATAACAAAAGTGTAAGTAGCTTCAAAAATGCTTCTCCTCTAAGAAGAACAACAACTCCTACTACAAAAAGAAGTGGATTTTTTGGATCAAAAAGTACCTCTAGCAGAGGAAGCTTTAGCAGTAGCAGATTTGGAGGATAAAAATGGTAAATCTTTTAAAAGTTCAACCTTTAGAGAAGAATTATTTAGAGCATCTTGGATTTACTTGGCATACAGACTCTGATCAGACATCTTATGTTGCTGATGAACTTGTAACAATTACTCCAGCTGAAGCTGAAGCTTTTTATGAGGCAGGAAATGAACTTTATGATATGTTTGTAGCTGCTGGAGAGTATGTAATAGAAAATAACCTTTTTCATGAGATAGGAATTCCTTTTAATTTAGTTGATACAATTGTTCAAAGCTGGGAAAATGATGTTCACTGGCACCTTTATGGAAGATTTGATCTTGCTGGTGGAATTGATGGTAAACCAATTAAACTTTTAGAGTTTAATGCAGACACTCCAACTGCTCTTTTTGAAAGTGCTGTAATTCAATGGGCAATTTTAGAAAAAAATGGATTAGATGAAGAGAAACAATTCAATGTTATTTATGAAAAACTTTTAGAAAACTTTAAAAGAATAGTAACTCTACAAGAGAGCGTAGAAGAGTTTGAAGAACTTTATGAAGGTTGGAAATTTTTATTTACCTCAATTAGAGGAAATGCGGAAGAAGAAAATACTGTAAGACTTTTACAATATATTGCAACAGAAGCTGGATTTGAAACAGACTTTGCTTACATTGATGAGGTAGAATTTGATGAGACTGGAATCTACTTCAATGGAGAAAAGTATGAGCTTTGGTTTAAGTTGATTCCTTGGGAAGATATTGCTTTAGAAGAGCCAGAATTAGCAATGCTTCTTCAAAGTATTATTCAAAATCAAGAAGCAATAATTTTTAATCCAGCATATACTTTGCTGTTTCAAAGTAAAGGAATTTTACCAATTCTTTGGCAACTCTTTCCTAATCATCCTCTTCTTTTAGAGAGCTCCTTTGAACCAATTGCTGGAAAAAAATATGTCAAAAAGCCTGTATTTGGAAGAGAAGGCGGAAATGTAGCAATCTATTCTCAAACAGGAGAAAAGATTCTAGAGCTTCCAGGAGAGTATGACTCTTTTAAACCAATTTATCAAGAATATGTAGAACTTCCAAAAGATGCCCAAGGAAATAAATACCAAGCTGGTGTATTTTTTGCTTATGAAGCTTGTGGAGTCGGGTTTAGAAGAGGAGGAGAGATTATCGATAATATGTCAAAATTTGTAGGACATATTATCAAAGATTAATCTCTAGGGGATTTTTCCCCAAACCACTGTAGAAGAAATTCTTCCAGGTTATAAACAGAACTCTTTAGTCTTGCTGCATTTGCTACTGCAATAAACTCTTTGGTTGCTCTTTGTAAATTATCATTTATTATTAAGTAGTCATACTCGCTAATAGCCTTAATCTCTTCTTTGGCATTTTGAATTCTTCTTTTTATAATTTCTTTCGAATCTGTTGAACGATTCTGAAGTCTTCTTTGAAGTTCTTCTAAAGAAGGAGGAGTTATAAAAGCTGAGGTGATATAATTGTTTAATTTTTCTCTAGCAAGTCTGTGTCCTTGAACATCTATATCAAAAATTACTAGCTTTCCAAGTTTAAGAGCCTCTTTTACAGGTTTTAGACTAGTTCCATAATAATTATCATGAACTTTAGCATATTCTAAAAATTCTCCTTTTAAGATTCCTTTTTCAAAACTTTTCTTATCTACAAAATGATAATGTACTCCATCTTTTTCTCCAGCTCTTGGAGCTCTTGTGGTAGTAGATACTGAGAAATAAAAATCTCCAATATAATCTTTTGCTTCTTGAATAATTGTACTCTTCCCAGCCCCACTTGGCCCAGATAAAATCAATATTGCACCATTCAAGATTTATCTCCTTTTTCAAATTCAATAGTAATTGTAACTTTTGCTCCTTTTAAAAGCTTTCTCAATCTTTTTGGATTTATAGAATAAATAATATCTAAAAATAATTCAGGTTTTAGAGAGATTACTTTTTTTTGAATATTTTGCTCTTTATCATCAGTTTCTGCTAACAGATTTTTTATAGATTCTACCTCATCATCATCTAAAATAGATTTTTTTTTCTTCTGTAAAGCTTTTACAATATCAGTTGGCAAAAACGGCTTTTTAATACAGACATCACATCCTCTACAATTAGAAGTATCATAAGTTAATAAAATACTTTTTTTATAAGTTATTTGTGCTGGAATCATCTCTTTACAAGATAAAATCCCAAAATGTTCATCCACAATTACAGCTTCAAAATTTTTACATTCTAAAGTTGCATTAGGAGATTTTAAAGTGTAGAGTTTTGCATTTAACTCTCTTGTAGCTATTTTGATAAATTCAATTATTACTCTATTTTGACTAAGAAGCAAAATTTTCATCTAAGACTCCAAAAAATCGCTATCTTTCAAACTTTTTGCATTTGGATTTCTTTGAAGTTTTAATTTTAAGTCTACCTCTTTGAAGTTTTCTAAAACTCTTTTTGAAGCAATTGTTCCTCTTCTTACCTCATCTTGTATATTTTCATAAACCAAAAAACCACTTTCCCATAATCCAAGTCTTATGGAAGTTGCAACTGAATAAGTTGTCAAAATTGCATCTTTTGAGGAGATTTTATAAAGCATTTCAAAATACTCTCTCGTCCAAAGTAGAGGATTTTTTTTGGGACTAAATGGATCTTGATAGATAATATCAATTTCTGTATTAATCTTTTTTAAAGCTTGTCTTGCATCTTCAAAAAGAATTTGAATAAAAACTTCTCCATCATCATAAACTCCAGTTGAACTTAGAGCAAAAATAATCTCTTTTAAGCTTTCAAACTCTTTTGGATAAGGAAAAGTTTTTAGAGATTTTACAAGTTCTTTATCAAATTCTGGAGCATATATTTTTATTTTTTTCCCAAGATTTTTACTCTTTAAAAAAAGAAGGGTTCCCAAAGTATTATATCCAAGGCCAAAGCAGATATCTAAGATATTTAATTCTTTCTTCTCTTTTTGCAATTCAAAGGCAACTTCAATATGTTTTTTTAAAGATTCTTTAAGAGCTCCATCTTTTAAAGAATGATAGCACTCTCCAAACTCTTCTGAATAAAGAGTAATAGTTCCATCTTGACTAACTTTTTTAATCTTTTTAGATCTTTTTTCTAAATTATACAACTCTTCCATAAAAGAAATTATATCCATTTTTTCGCTCCAAAAATGGCTAAGAGAGCCTTAATTTTTTAAAAGAATTTTATTAGAGGTTGCTTTTTTGTGATAAAATGATAAAAAATCAGATAAGAGTGTTTAGGACTGGGTATGAAAAATTTAATTATTGTAGAATCACCTGCAAAAGCAAAAACAATTAGCAACTTCTTAGGAAAAGATTATAAAGTTGTAGCCTCAAAAGGGCATATTAGAGATCTTCCTAAAAATAGTTTTGGAATTACTATTGATGAAAACGGAAATTTTATTCCAAAATATTCAATCTCAAGAGATGTAAATCCAATTGTAAAAGAGTTAAAAAAATATGCAAAAGAGGCAGAAACAATCTATATTGCTACAGATGAAGATAGAGAAGGAGAAGCAATTGGTTATCATATTGCAAAAGCAATAGGAAAAGATCCTCAAGAGCTTCCAAGAATTGTTTTTCATGAAATCACCAAAAGTGCTATAGAAAGAGCACTTCAAAATCCTAGAAAAATTGATATGAGAAGTGTAGATGCTCAACAAACAAGAAGACTTTTGGATCGAATTGTAGGATATAAGCTTTCTCCTTTACTTGCTTTAAAAATTCAAAAAGGCTTAAGTGCTGGAAGGGTTCAAAGTGCTGCTTTAAAAATTGTAGTAGATAGAGAAAGAGAGATAAAAGCTTTTAAACCTAAAGAGTATTGGTCAATAAAAGCTACTTTTGATGATATTTTAGAAGCTGAAATTTATAGCTTTTTAGGCAAAAAGTTGGAAAAGCTTTCAATTTCAAACAAAGAAGAAGCAAATAAAATAGTTGAATCTATCAAAAAAGATAAATTTATAATTGAATCTATTGAAACCGGAAGGAGAAAAAGTAAAACACCTCCTCCTTTTATGACTTCAACTTTGCAACAAGCTGCCTCTAGTCAACTTGGATTTTCTCCTAAGAAGACAATGTTAATTGCTCAGCGTCTTTATGAAGGAGTAAAAACTCATAAAGGAGAAATGGGTGTAATTACTTACATGAGAACAGATAGTTTGAACTTATCTCAAGAGGCAGTAGATGAGGCAAGAAAGTATATTCAAAAAGAATTTGGAGAAAATTATCTTCCAAAAGAACCTAAAAAATATAAACAAAAATCCAAATCAGCCCAAGAAGCACACGAAGCTATTCGTCCAACAATGGTAGAATTTACTCCCGAAATTGCAAAAAAGTTTCTAGGAAATGATGAATTTAAACTTTATAAATTAATTTATGAAAGATTTTTGGCTTCTCAAATGGAAGATGCAGAGTTTCAAACTCAAACAATAACGATAAAAGGAGAAGAATCTACTTTTAAAGCTTCTGGAAAGAAATTGATTTTTGATGGTTTTTATAAAGTTTTAGGTTATAGTGAAAAAGATAGACTTCTTCCAGATTTTAATCAAAATCAACCCTTAACTCTTACAAAAATAGACGCTAAACAACACTTTACTGAACCTCCTAGCAGATTTACAGAAGCAAGCTTAATTAAAAAACTAGAATCTTTAGGAATTGGAAGGCCTAGCACTTATGCTCCTACAATTACAATTTTGCAAGCTAGAGAATATATTAAAATTGAAAAGAAAAAAATAGTTCCAACAGAGATTGCTTTTACTGTGATTGAACTTTTGGAAAAACATTTTCCAGAAATTGTAGATAGCCACTTTACTTCAAATATGGAAAAAACTTTAGATCTAATTGCAGAAGGGAAAAGTAATTGGCAAAAAGTTTTAAGAGAGTTTTATGAACCATTTATCCAAAAAATAAATGAAGGAAAAAAAAATATTCCTTCCCTAAAAAGTGCTAAGCCAATTGGACAAAAGTGTCCAGAGTGTGGAGAAGAGCTTGTAATTAGAAAAGGAAGATATGGAGAATTTATTGCATGTAGTGCTTATCCAAAATGTAAATATAGCAGAAATTTAAAAGAAGAAACTCCTGAAATTACCGATGAAGTTTGCCAAAAGTGTGGATCTGCAATGGTAATTAAAAATTCAAAAAGAGGGAAATTTTTAGCTTGTAGTAATTATCCAAAATGTAAAAATGCAAAACCTCTAAATCCTCCGGTAAAACTAGATATTCCTTGTCCAGAATGTGGGGCAGAAATTATAGAAAGAGAAGGAAGAAGAGGGAAATTTTATGGTTGTAGCAATTATCCAAAATGTAAATTTATAGCAAATTTTAAGCCTGTAAAAAGAAATTGTCCAGAATGTGGATATTTAATGTGTGAAAGAACCTTTCGCAAAAAGGAGATCTTTGAGTGTCTAAAATGCAAATACAAAGAACCAAAAGAGTAATGAAAAAAAAAGAACATAACTTTAAAAGCGTAATTTTAGATTACTTTAGATTCGTAAAAGGTTTTTTGATAGATTTTTTTGATAGCAGACTTGGATTTTATGCAGCAAGTATGAGTTGGAGTACACTTTTTTTTATAATTCCTTTTATGGTAATTTTGCTTGTACTCTTTACTCATTTGCCCATCTTTGATCGGGCATACTCTAAATTACATGAATTAATTGCTAAAAATTTAGTTCCATCTGATTCTGATTATATTATGAGTCATATTGATACTTTTGTGGCAAATGCTGATAAATTGGGTTTTATTGGATTAGCTTATGTTTTATTTGCCTCTTTTTTATTTTTTAGAGATTATGATTTTATCGTAAATGATATTTTTAATACACCTCAAAGAAAGCTTTTTCAAATTATTAAAACTTATTTTGGAATGATGCTCCTTTTACCAATAATGTTTGGGATATCATTTTGGCTAACTTCTGTAATTCAACATTATTTAGAGAGTGTAGGAGTTGCGTCAATTTTGCATATTTATCTTATTTTTCCCTATTTAATTATTTGGGGAGTCTTTTATTTGACTTACCAAATCTCTCCCCAAACATCTGTTTCAGTCTACTCTGCACTTCTTAGCTCTTTTATAACTTCTTTAATTTGGTATGTTGCAAAGAGTTTATTTGTATTTTATATAATCCATAATAAAACTTACTCTGTAATTTACGGGGGAGTTAGCACTTTTTTATTCTTTTTTTTATGGATTTATATCTCTTGGATAATTTTTTTGTATGGCCTCAAATTTTGTTATATTTTAGATAGAGATGAAGATGATGATAAAATTACTTGAAACAATAAAGATAGAAAATAAAAAACCTTTTTTTCTTGAATACCACAATGAAAGATTAAATAAAGCTAGAAAAGAGATCTTTGGTTTAAAAAATGAAATAGATTTAAAAGAGCACTTAATAATTCCAGCTGATAAAAAGCTTTATAAATTAAGAGTAATTTATTCTAAAGAGATTGAAAAAGTTACTCTAGCTCCTTATAAAATAGTAACTCCAAAAAGTTTTAGAGTTGTAAAATTTGATGGAAATTACAACTATAAATACTTAAAAAGAGATGAGATTAATAGATTAAAAGAAGAAAATAAAGATGTAGATGAGATAATTTTGCTAAAAGAGAACAAAATAGGAGATACTACAATAGCAAATATTGCTCTTTTTTTAGATGGAAAATGGTTTACTCCTAAAAATCCTATCTTAGAAGGAGTCACTAGAAAAAGATACTTAAAACTTGGACTTTTAAGAGAAAGAGATCTTTTTATACAAGATCTAAAAAAGGCAAAAAAAATTGCACTTTTAAATGCAATGGTAGACTTTTTAGTTTTAGATAAATTTATTTTAAAGGATTAAAAATGAAAATTATAAATGATGACATATTTGCCTCGGAAGAATTTAATGATTTAATGGAAAAACATATCGAAGAGATATTATTTTTTTTAATAAAAAATCATTCTGGTTTTTTTGTAATTATAAACTTAAAAGATTTAAATACCTTTCCTCCTCTACCAAAAAGAATCTTAGAAACTTTCTCAGATGATTCTATATTTTTAGGAATTTTAAATTATGCTTTAGAGACTGCCAAAATAAAAGATAAAAAGCTTGTATTTAATACAAGCTTTGGAAGAGAAAACTTTGAAACTAAAGTCTCTATTCCTCTT
>Ga0256843_1003006_pt1 | contig 11948 bp, 15 predicted proteins | sample AlvinellametaG_FD_191572 | JGI IMG/M metagenome (GOLD analysis project Ga0256843, IMG submission 191572) | Pompeii worm associated microbial communities from hydrothermal vent at the East Pacific Rise, Pacific Ocean - Alvinella | ecosystem: Host-associated > Annelida > Integument > Unclassified ... | reverse complement strand
TGAATAAGTTACCCTATCGGCTAACTTATTCATCAAGTCCACCGTTAGCACCACAGAAGGAAAAAATTGAATCAAGCATTAGAAGCTACATATAATGAGATAAAAAATATATTTGAAAATATTGAATCTTTTTCATCTGTTGAACTTGTTGAAAAATATCGTAAATTTTGGAAACCAAAAAATGTTAAAGTGATTTTACTTGCTGAATCACATGTCTTTACAACTCTTGAAGAAATGGAAATAAAACTTCCCGATATAGATACCCTTGAAGATTATCCAAAACAATATTCAAAATTTGTGTACTGCTTGGCTTATGGAGAGAAAAACTTAACAAAAAACTCATTACACCCAAAAAGAGATGGAACACCTCAATTTTGGAAAATATTTTACAGTTGTGTCAATGATATTAAAAGTAATGAATGCTTTCGTCCTATTCAATCTTCAACACAATTTAATGAGAGAATAAAAAATAAAATTAACATTCTTAACAAAATGAAAGACTTAGGAATTTGGCTTGTTGATACAAGTATAGTAGCCCTTTATGATAATGGAAAAAAACCTAAAAATATGCCTGAAATAATTGCAAAGTCTTGGGAAGGCTACACAAAGAACATTATTTTAGATGCAAAACCCAATCACATTATAGTTATTGGAAAAGGTGTTGCACAAACAATAGAAAAGAGTTTAAAACAAAATAATTTAAACTATACGATAATTGCACAGCCAAATGCTCATTTATCGGCAAATGAACATTTGAAAAACTTCCAAAGTTATTATAAACTATGCAACACAAACTAAAAGTGCTAACAAAACCTCGTAGCCAATACATTACCTAGCGGCAATGTATTGGCTAGACTCAACCGTTATACATAGGAGAAAAATTATGACAAAAGAAATTGCTAAGAAAATTGCTGAACTATTAAATGATAGAGGATTTGTTATAGATGAGGATATTAAAGAGCTTCCTGTTAGATATACTAAGTTCCCTGAATGGGTTAAAGAAAATGAAACATTAATTAGAGATGAAGGTTATCATGGAGGAAGCTTACAAACATGGACAACTAGATTTGATGGTCCAGGTTGTGCATATGGAATTGTAGATGCAGATAATACCCCTGATCAAAGTTATATTGAAAAGTTTTGTAAGTAAAGTATAACAAAACCTTGGAGAGAAATAGTTTACCCTAGCGGATAAAACTATTTCTCAAGACCATCGTTATAGGAGATTTTATGAGATACATTGTTGACATAGAAGAAGAAAAAATTGATACTATAAAGATAAACAAAAAAGTTTTTCAAAAATCTAAATTTGATAAATTTATTGACTTTATAATATTCGTTGAAAAAAAAGATTTACGACTAAAATTTTTCTTTGATAATATAAGAAATTATGGTTTAGTTGCCGTATTGTTTATTGCTGGAAAGTTTTTGTACCATACTGATAAAATAGAAATATTTACAGAATATGGAAACAAATTTTTTGCAATTATTTTAATTCTTTATGGATTTATTCTTTTTATATTAAATGCTATTCAGCCAATATATATATTAGTTAAATATAAAAAAGATTTTAATTTAAATATGCTTTCATATTTAATGTTGAGTACATTAATTCTATTATCAGCTTATGCTTTAATATTTTCGGTACTATATTTAAAAGCAAGCCTATAACAAAACGCAGGAGCCAATATTTGACCTAAAGGCGGGTCAAATATTGCTCTCCTTAAACGTTATGTAAGAAGCATAAAACAAAAAATACATCAATATAAAAGAAGAAAAAATGACAATTATCAATGAGCTAAAAAGACGAAGTGAAAATCCATCTGATGATGTAAAAATTGAATTAAAACTTTATAACCTTGCAGATGATTTAGAAAAAAAAGCTAGAGCACATTTAAAAAGGATTATTAATATACTTCCAGAATTTGATATTCATGATGAAAAACATAGTGAAAAAGTAATTTTTAATATTGAGCAACTATTAGGAAGTAAAAAAATCAAAGATTTGTCTTCTTATGAGCTTTTTTTTCTTCACTTAGTATCATATTTTCATGATGCTGCAATGGCTCCTTCCGATTGGGAAATAAATACTTTAAAATTAACAGAAGGTACTATTAAATTTAGTTCATTTGAAAGTTCTATTAAACATGATTTACAAACACCATTAAAGTTGTCATATGCAATTGAATTGATAAATAAAAAAAAAGATATTCTCTATCATAAATTTGAGGATGATGTAAAGGGTTGGTTGTTTAGCCCAAAAGAAGAAAATGAGCTTATTAAATATTTAGCTTCACTGCTTATTGATTATCAAAGCTATAGGAATGGTTTTGCAGATAAAATAAAAAAGGTTAAAAATCAAAATGATTTTGATAACCTAAATGAATTTATGAGAATTAACTATATTCGAGTTACTCATCATACAAGAATTGAAACTTATATTAAAAATTTAGAATCATTAATTAGTAGTGCATTTGAACAACCTGCTTGGGGAAAAAAGTTAGCTCAAGATTTAGCTTTAATTTGTAGATCTCATGGAGAAGATGCTAGTTTTATCAAAGAATTTAATACTCAAGCCCAATACTATGGTGCTGAGAGTGCTAATTTACAATTTGTTGCTATTTTGCTTAGGTTAGGGGATATTATTCACTTTAGTTTCGATAGAGCACCTTTTGATTTGCGATCTTCTCGATTGTTCAAATCTGAATACTCTTTTCAGGAGTGGGCTGTAAAAAATAGCGGTGTAAATTATACTATTGAAAATGGTAAGATATCTTTTAGAGCGTATTGTGAAACACCTGAAACTTATTTCAAATTACATCAATATATAAAATGGATTGAAAATGAAATACAAACTTATTTTATTTTTCAAAGACAGTGGGATAAAACATATATAGAAAATCTAAAAGACAAAGTTGATACTAGTAATATAGCAAACGATACAGATAAATTTCTTCCTCAACTTGGGTTAAGTTTTTCTTTAAATCAAAATAAAATAATTGAATTATTGATGGGGGTTGGATTATATAAAGATAAATTTGCTTGTTTAAGAGAACTTTATCAAAATTCATTAGATGCATGTCGCTGTGCTTTATCGGAAAATAAAAAAACAGGGATAACAATCAATGGATTAATTGAATTTTCTCTAGTTCAAAAAGATGATGACGTCTATTTGTCATGTTTTGACAATGGTATCGGTATGTCTAAAGATATAATTGAAAAATATTTACTCAAAATTGGTAATTCTTATTATAAGTCCCCTGATTTTTACAAACAACAAGCCAATTGGGGAGGAACTTTTACACCTACTTCTCAATTTGGTATAGGTATCCTCTCTTGCTTTATGATAGGAAATAAAATTGAAATTACTTCTAAAATGAGAGATAATGATTATGTTTCCTGTTCAATAAATGGACCACATGAAAATTTTTATTATAAAACTACAACAGAACTTGAAAAAGAAAAAGTTCCTTATTCTGGTACTTGGATAAAAATATTATTAAATGATGATATAAAAAATATTTTAATCAATGGAGAAATCAATAAATTAGGATTATTATTGTTTTCTAAACCAGATAGATTTGCAAATAATTTTGAAAAATATAAACCATACTATAAAAATTGGGAACATCATTTATATAATAAAGTCAATAAGTTTGTTCAAATAATACCGAATGAGATTGAAGTAAATGTTACTTTATCTAATAATCAACAAGTTCCGGTATTGTCTAAACCTATAGTACTTGATTCGGAAAACAAAATATTAGATATCAGTGATGATGATTTAGAGTTTATTCACTACTTGGATAACTATAGGAGAATACATCCATTAAAAGAAAAATATAGTGAAACAAAGGAATATGTAAAAACATATATTATATCAATTGTTTACGAGTCTTTAGAATATAAAACAACACTAACTTTACCGAAAACAAATTTTGACTTTCAAGAATTAGAACGTCTATATACAATTCCAACAATCGGTAATTATGGGATAAGTATTGATGGAATTTTTATAAATAATAGTAATTCTATAGGGTTTGAAAAGCATTATTCACAGGCACTAGTACATAGGGGAATCATGAACTTCACAGGTGAGATAAGACCACAATTATCTGTTGACAGAACACAATTAGTAAACTATCCAAATGAATGTGAGATTTTAGCTCAAGAAGTAGCCAAGTTATTCGTTAAAAAAGTTTTAGATATTGCAAACAAACATATTAGGACTCACACGATAAAAGATGAAACGTTAAATCTTACTTGGAAATATATATTCGATAAAATTAATTTTGCCGATACATATTTTATCAATGAATTATCACTAACAGAATATGGAGATGTTATTTGGAAAGATTTAACAGATATTATTAACCAAAAAATATCAATTAAAGCATTTTTATCAGCAAAAGAAATAATGTTTAATCACTTTAACTTTTCTAGTCTTGATGTTTTGACTAAAAAACTGATTTTGACTAAATTTATTTCAGCAAATATAATTGAAGTTGCAGAAAATCATATTTTCTTGAAAACTGAGAAATTATTAACTAATAACATACTAAAAAGAAAACATTCATATTCTGATAATGACATAGTAATATTTGCAGACAAATGGGCTGAGTCTATTATTGAGTACGATATAGTTTCTAATTTATATCCTTTTATGCCACCAAGATTATCTTCAATTCTTAATAATGATGAATTGCCAGAATTTCTACAATCAAATAAGAAAATCAAAATTTTACATGCTTACAGTAATGGAATAACTGCTTTTTTCACTCAGAATCCTTTATTAATAAATGAAAAACTTGGACTTTATTTAGAAGAGAATGATAGCTTTAGAAAAAAGAAAAAACAAGTTTATAGCTTTGGGAAAAAACGAGCAAATTTTTGGCTTAATGAAATAAATGAAAGAAGTTATAAAAATGAAAATATGATTAGATATATACTGATTGTTTTTATTGCACCTCAAGAATTAACAGAAGAAGAAAAATTTGAATTAGAAAAAATTAGAAATGTTGATTCGTCTTACTACAAGGGTGTGAATGAAGGATGGAGTTTGCTTGTTACTGGAATGGAAGAAGATAATATTGTAATTATTCCTGGTAAATGTAAGAGAAAAGAATTAGTTGCTAAAATATCAGACTCATTTTGGCAAAAGTATAATAAGTATATTTTTAAATTTACAGATGGAACTGTAATGAAAAAAACTACATAACAAAACCTTGGAAGATGAATAACATACCCTGACGGGTAGTTATCCATCAAGTCCACCGTTATGCAAGAGAAAGGAATAAAAAAAATGAATATAGAATATAAAATAAATCCTGATATAACAAGTAGTGAATTTATTAATATTTTAAATCGTTCAGGATTAGGCGAAAGAAGACCAATAGATGATGAGCAATGTATAAATGGTATGCTACAAAATGCAGACTTAACTGTAGTAGCAATTAATAACAATAAGATTATAGGTATTGCAAGGTCAATAACTGATTTTCATTATTGTTGCTATCTTTCAGATTTAGCAGTTGATAAAGAATATCAAAAAGATGGAATAGGAAAGAAACTAATTGATTTAACACAAAAACAGCTTAATGAAAAGTGTAAAATTATTTTATTATCTGCACCAGATGCAACAGAGTATTATCCAAAAATTGGATTTACAAAACATAATTCAGCTTGGATATTACCAAGAGAACAACAAATATATTAAAGACTGCATAACAAGACGTAGCAACAAAAATATGTTACCCAGCCCGAAAAGAACTTTAAAAACTACAAAAGTTTAGCTACCATTATAGAAGTTAAAAGAGTACAAACGCAGGTAACATATTTTTGTACTCAGTCGTTAGATTTACAAGGAATAGAATGAATAAATGGTACTTACAAAAACTATATGAAATAACAGATCAACCTACATTAAGATTTGCTTTTCAGGGGACGATAAATTGGATGAGAGGTTTAGCTATTTTAACTAATGAAGATAATTTTACTAATGAAAAAATCCAAGATTATTATAAAAATGTAAAACAAAGAAATAAAAATAGTGATGCAGATTTAGTAGTTTTTGAAAATATTTTAATGTCAATTCATAATTTGCATTCACTTAAATTAATTAATAGTAAAATAGATACTCCTTATTCTATCGCAAGAACACAAATAATATCTTGGTATTATTCTATATATTATGCTAGTAGTGCAATGATAGGGGCTTATTCAGGAAATACACAAGAAACACATGCAGGTACTGCTAAAGTTTGGCAAAATAACATTGTAGAACATAATTTAGCTGTATTTCCTTTTAATTTAGCTTTACCAACATTGGTTGAAAAAGATTATAAAAAAGAAATAAAGAATATGAGAAATGGTAATACTTTTGATTTAAATAATTATCCGACAAATGTGAAAGAAGCAAAAGGAGCATTATATTCATATTTACAAGGTACAGCAAGTTATAAAAAATGGGAAGTAGAAGAAAAGTTAAAAAAAAGTAAGGAATTTAAAAAACTAGGGGTTGATAATTTTAGAACTAAAAGAGCAAGAGAGCTAAGAGATTCAAAACTTCAACAAGGCATGGTTAATTTTTTAGTTCAAGCATTTAGATATAGAGGAAAAGCTAATTATCGAGATTCTGTATTTTTATCATATGGAGATGATAGAAGTGAAGAGTTAAAACAATTTGTTTTAGATTTAGATACAGTAGCAACAGCTTTTTTAAAAATGGCAAGTACATATGCAAAAGCAAGAGTTCATAAAGCTGATTGGGATAATTTTATGGAAGATTTAGAAAGTAATTTAAGATTTGATTTTGATACAAGTATATTAAAAATCTAACAAAACCTTGGAAGATGAATAACATACCCTGACGGGTAGTTATCCATCAAGTCAATCGTTAGACATACATATACTAAAATAGAGGATACCAAATGGATTGGAAAACATTTTTTGTTAATATTATTGATGCCGTTGCTTGGCCAATTTTGATATGGATGCTTATTTATAAATTTAAAAGTGAATTAATGTCGTTTTTTTACAGAATAAAAAAAATCAAATACAAAGACAATGAAATAGAGTTATTTGAAAAAGAGTTAGAAGAACTAGAAGAGACTTCTTCACATAATGTAAAATTAAGTAATATAGATGAAAATATGAATGAAAAATACAATTTTTTAATAAAACTTGCAAATATTTCACCTCGGTCGGCGATAATAGAATCTTTTATTGTTCTTGAATCTGCAATTAATAAAACAATTGCAAAATTAGACTTACCTCTTGATAAATATAAAAGAAAATCACCAATGCATAATATTGAAATATTGAAAGAGAATAATATAATTACAAAAGAACAATATTATCAGCTTCAAAAACTAAGAGCATTAAGAAACCAAGCTTCTCATTTAGAAGATTTTGAATTAAAAGATATGCCTATTGAAGCTTACATAGATATTGCATTAACACTTGCAAACAGTATTGAAAAAATGTCTAACAAAACATAGAAGCGAATAAGTATCCCTAACGGGAACTTATTCGCTGTATTCAATCGTTAGATACACAAGGACCAGAAAAGTGAAATATATATTTTTAACATTACTAGTTGTCATGATTATGTGGATAGGAAAAACATTTGCAATGATTCTTATGTATGCAAGCCCCGACAATATTCCACACACGCTTCATGGAAGTATATTTGTACTTGGAAGTGCAATCTTTATTTTTTCAGTGTATTACAATATCAGTAATCCTCTTCATATTGTAATAAAATGGATATTATCCATTATTGGAGTTTATGCTACGTATAGCACTTTAGTTCTTTCATACCTTGCTGCTTTCTCTGAACGAATACAAGATGAAAAAGATATTGGCGCATCCCTCATCTTTTTAATAGGTGGGTTACTTATGGGAACAGGTACTTTATTTATGTTAAAGAATACAAGAGAAAGAATTATTCATGAATAAGTTTTCAACATTAATTTTAAGTATAATTTTGATTGTAGGAACGATTTTCACGTTAATACAATTATATGCTAGTGAAGATGGTTTGCAATACCCATTTTTAGCAAGCCTATATTATTTAGGCACATCATTAATTATGACCTTTGTAGTTATAAAATTTAAAAATAAAGTAAGAAAAAAAGCTGTAATCATGAATAATTTGATAATTACCATATTTACAGTTGAAAGTATTTTATTAGCTTTAATTTGCTTTTATTCACTAGAACCACAAACTAGAGTGGAATCACTCGCAGCTTCTATTTTCTTTTTCGCAGGTATGATAGTAAGTAGCAGTGCCTTTTTTGTTAGATCTATAGTTCAAAATTCTACTACCATATCTAACAATTACGAGGAGACCAATACTAACCCGCAAGCGGTTTAGTATTGCTCACGACGAACGTTATACATAAAAATAAATGAAAGGAAATATCTTGGATGTTACCATTTGAATTTACAATAGAGGGTCCACCTGTTTCTCATCAAACAAGGAATAGAGCAAATTTACAAGATTGGAAAACAAAAGTATCTAATGCAGCTAAAGAAATATTACCAAATAATATACCACCAACCTCAGAAAATGTGTCAGTAACTATTACATACTATTATGAAGATACATCTCCAGATGTTGATAATATTATTAAACCAATTCAAGATGCATTAATTGGAATTATTTTTATAGATGATAACCAAGTGGTTGACACTAAAGCGAGAAAAAGAAAAATAGATGGCTCTTATAGAATTAGAGGTGCTTCATCTATATTACTACTAGCTTTTTCTAAAGGAAAAAGTTTTTTACATATTAAAGTTGATAAAGAACCAAATATGGAGGTTTTAGACTAATGAAACAATACAATTTAAAAAAAAGAGAACTAGAAAAAGCTAAAGAAGTAGCAAAGGAATATATAAAAAAAGGTTTTGATGTAATTATGAATCCATCTTTTGAACAGCTTCCAGAAGAACTTAAAAATCTTAATTTCACACCTGATATTATTGCAATGTCAAAAGATATTAATTTAATAATCGAAATTAAAACTGCTAATTCTGTTAAAAATGATAATAAACTTCTAATGATTGCAGATAAAATTAAAAACTTAAATAACTGGGAATTTGAGTTTATTTATACTAATCCTAAAAAAAATTATAATAATTATGATTATATAAATTCAAAAAATATAATCACATATAATGAAGCAAAAAACAGCATAGAAAGAGTTAAACAATTCATAAAAATTGAGAATAACTCTGAATTTTTAGATATGGGTTTAATACTTAGTTGGATATCAATTATAAAAATACTTAAAATTCATTTCCAAGAATATAAAAAGAATAATTTACAAATATCTGATAAAACTTTGATTAGAGATTCTGTTATATTAGGGATTATAAATAGAGAGGAACAAAAATATTTAGAAAAATTACTTTCTAAAAGAAATAGCATAATACATTCATACAATAATGAAACTGTAACAATTAAAGATTTAAAATCTATAATTACATTTAGTGAAAATTTGCTTAAAATGTATAACAATACATTGGAAGATGAATAACATACCCTGACGGGTAGTTATCCATCAACTCCACCGTTATCACAAGAAGCACCTTTACTTAACACCAAATTAAAACTAAATTTAGTACAATATGAAAAATGAGTAAAAGGTTGGCAAAATGTTACTAAGTCAAGATATAAAACCTATTAGCTATCTTAAAGCAAAAACTGCAAATGTTATCAACGATGTAAATGAAAATCAAAGAACTATCATAATTACACAAAATGGTGAAGCAAAAGCTGTGGTACAAGATATAAAAAGCTATGAAAATTTACAAAATTCTTTAAATTTATTAAAATTAATAGTTCAGAGTGAAAATGATATAGAAAACAATAGAGTTATAGACCAAGAAGAGATGTTTAAGAATTTAGAACAAAAATTATTTGGATAACTTAAATGAAGAAGTTTAAAGTTATTTGGACTAAAAATGCTGAACTTGATTTAGAATTAATTATTGAATATATTAAAATAAACAGTATAAATATAGCAAAAAAAATATTTTTTGAGATAAAACAAGAGGCTAATAAACTACACACTCTGCCTCAAAGAAAAAGAATAGTACCAGAGTTTCAACAAATTGGCATCACAAAATATAGAGAAATAATTTATAAAAGATGGAGAATAGTTTATAAAATTGATGATGGAAAAGTTTATGTTCTCATTGTAGTAGATTCAAGTAGAAATTTAGAAGATATCTTATTTCAAAGATTAATAAAAAGTGATAACAAAACAGAGTAGCCAATAAGTTGCCCAAGGGCAACTTATTGGCTATCTTCAACCGTTATACTAAAGCTGTAAAACAAGAAGCACAAGAGATGATTCATAATCTTCCTGATGATTGTACTTATGAAGATATTCAATATCACCTTTATAGGGAGGTATAGGGGTCAGTTACCACCTTAAAAAACCCTAAAAAGCATAACAATAATACCAGTTTTTACTAAAATCGTATTGAAATACTCAATATTTTCAATCAAAATCAACCTTTGTAAATCTATACTTTTTCATCCATTCTCCTTCAACTTACCTTCCATTTACCTTTATAGTATATCCTAAAAAGAAAAAAGGAGTTTACGATGGAACAGTTTAAAACCTATGCTCTTATGACAGGGCTTACGCTGCTTTTTATCTGGTTTGGAGGGATGATTGCTGGACAGACTGGTATGATAATAGCCTTTTTGGCCGCAGCAGGGATGAACTTTTACGCCTATTATTATAGTGATGAACAAGTTCTTAAACACTACCACGCCATTGCTGTCAATGCGCACTCAGCCTCTGGACTCTACCAGATTGTCTCACGTCTTACCCAACGTGCCAACCTACCTATGCCTGCACTCTATATTATCCCAGAGCAACAACCCAATGCCTTTGCTACTGGGCGTGACTATGAACACGCTGCTGTGGCTGTGACAGAGGGGCTACTCAACCTGATGAGTGATGAGGAGGTGGAAGCGGTTATTGCCCATGAACTCAGCCACATCAAACACTACGATATGCTCATAGGAACAGTCTCAGCTACCATCGCAGGAGCCATTGCGATGCTTGCTAACTTTGGTATGTTCTTTGGAGGTGACAGAGAGAGACAAAACCCTATCTTAATGTTGGCACTTATGTTTATTATGCCTATGGCTGCGACTATTATTCAGATGAGTGTAAGCCGTAACCGTGAATTTATGGCAGACGAAGGAGCAGCAGCACTTACAGGACACCCTGAGTGGCTTCAGTCGGCACTACAAAAACTTGAACACTATGCACAAGGTACCATTTTGCCAGAAGCTGATCCTCAAACGGCCCATATGTTTATCATCAACCCTTTTAGTGGGAAAGATTTCTCTCTAAGCCAACTCTTTGCTACCCACCCAAGCACCCAAGAGCGTATTGCACGCCTAGAAGCCTTAAAGTAGAGTCTTTTCTCTGCTTTTTTTACTTATGCTATAATAACCTTATGAAAACAATAGAAGAGTTACAACAATTCCTTATCCAGTCATTTCCTAAGGAGAAGATATATCTTTTTGGCTCACGTGCCAAAGGGACAGCTTCGGAGTATTCGGATTATGACATTGCCATAGAGAGCCCTGAGCCTTTAAAGCGTAGGCTCTCTCAAGTCAAAGCCCTTATAGAGGCATCTTCTATCCCCTATAAGATTGACCTTGTGGAGCTCTCTAAAGCACCCTATCTAAACGATATTATTAAAAAAGAGGGCATTGTATGGCATTAGAAAAGAAATTATCTAACTATCACAATGTACTTTCAAAACACTAAAAGGACGCCTACTTGTCTGCATTTTCTACCCAACTAACCAACGGCTGTTTGGCTTCTGACATTGAGCAAGAAGACCAAAATACATTTCAACATCTACAACACATTGGTGCCATTGAAGAGGTGGAGGGGCTATGGAAGCTTCAT
>Ga0256843_1003005_pt1 | contig 11953 bp, 10 predicted proteins | sample AlvinellametaG_FD_191572 | JGI IMG/M metagenome (GOLD analysis project Ga0256843, IMG submission 191572) | Pompeii worm associated microbial communities from hydrothermal vent at the East Pacific Rise, Pacific Ocean - Alvinella | ecosystem: Host-associated > Annelida > Integument > Unclassified ... | reverse complement strand
CTAGACGTTCTCTTGCTACTGATAAGGCTTTTTCTTTTGGGTTGCAGTAGGTTGCTCCTCCAAAATCTCCCAAAATGACGTTGGCATCTTTGTCTATCATAATGTTATGTGCGTAAAAATCACCATGCATAATGCCATTTTTGTGCATATGTATGGCAGCTAAGAGAATGCCTTTTAAAATGCGCTCTACCTCTTCTAAGCTAAGGGGTGTAGGAAGGGCATAGGTGTCACGGGTACATGTTTGTAAAGTAGGGGGGAGCCCAAGGTTGTAAAAGTGTGATGGAATGAGTTCTAGCATTAAAACTTCATTGCCTTGCGGATGCTCTGTTACCTTGGCTAAGACATCAATAAGGTGTGGGTGCCTACCTAAGGCAATGTTGATTTGAATCTCATCTTGGGGTAAGCCATCGGAGGTGATGTTTCCTTTAAATACTTTAACTGCAACTTCTTTTTTTCCATAGAGGGCCTTGTAGATAGTGCCTGATGCTCCTTCACCTAGTCTCTCTTTGAGTGTTAAATGCTTCCAACTTACTGAGGCTAATGTATTTTTTTTACTTGGGTGTGCGTGTGAACATGGGTTACCTCCATAGGCTAGCCATGTAAGTTTCGGTAAAGAAAATAGCCACATAGGTAGGGTAGCTATTTGGTTTACTGAAATTCTGAGTAACTCAAGGTTATGACATGCTTGCATGCTTTTAGGTAGGCTTGTGAGTTGGTTGCCTGAGAGCATACATTTTTGTAATTGTTTTAGTTTTCCTATACTCTGTGGCAGTGTTGTAAGGTGGTTGTCTGTCAAAATGAGCCAACGCAGTTGTTCTGGGAGAGTGTTTTCTGCCAATGTCTCAATGGTGTTGTTACGCATGCCAAGCATGGTAAGTGTTGGAAGAGTTGCTAAAACGGGAGGTACTTCTGTAAAAAGATTATTGGATATAAAAAGAATTTTGAGTTTTTTAAAACAACTAAACTCCTCAGGAAGAGAGGAGAGTTGGTTGTCTGTTAAATCTAAAATTTCAAGTGTAGATGCCAATGCGTAGAGTTCTGTAGGAAAGTCTGTAAGCCCACATGCTATTTTAACATGGGTGGCATTTTTTAGTTTTCCTTCTTGTAAGGCTTTATAGGTTTTCAATAGGTTACTCCTAGTCCTGCTGTTTCGTCAAGTTGAATATGGCTTTCATTAAATTCTATAGAGGTTTTGACAGGATGTGAGGAGAGTAAACTCACCGCATCAAGGTCAAGCATCGTAATGGTATCGGCTTTTGCAGAGGCAACATGTACAGCTGCTGCAATGGCTATGGGACCTTCTAGCATGCACCCTATCATACATTTTACCTCATAGCTTTTACAGAGGTCTGCTAGTTTAAGTGCTTGGCTAATTCCCGCAGTTTTGGCAAGTTTAATATTGACATAGTCAATCGCTTGCATCTCAAGAAGTTTTTTGGCATCTTTAATAGAAAAGAGACTCTCATCTGCAAGTAAAGGGGTCTGTACACGCTCTTTAATGTACTTAAGTCCTTCAAAGTCTTCAGCAAGTATGGGTTGTTCTATGCACTGGGCAATAATGCCTTTTTTCTCAAGAGCCAAAAGAAAGGCAACAGACTCTTTGGGTGTCCATGCTTGATTGACATCAAGTCTAAGCTCCACATCTTTCCCAATACTTTGGTATATGGCTAGCATACGTTCTATATCTTTTTTTGGGGTTTCCCCTAGTTTTATTTTGAGGGTGTTATAGCCAAGTGAGAGTGCTTTTTGTGTATCTTCTAGCATCTTTTCAATATGATTTAAACTAATGGTAATATCGGTACGAAAAGTTGTTTGCTTTCCTCCTAATATTTGAAAAAGAGGCATGTTCTCATGTTTTGCTTTTAGGTCATAGAGTGCCATCTCTAATGCAGATTTTGCAGTAGTATTATTTAATATTAAATTGTGTATGGTTGTAAGAAGTGTCTCAAAATCGTCTATCTCTTTTCCTATGAGGTGTGGGGCTATGTATTCTATGGTTGCACAGATAGAACCCAATGTCTCACCCGTAATAACAGGAGTACCTGCACCCTCTCCATAGCCTATGGTTCCTTCATTTGTGTGTATGAGAACAACCACATCTTCTAATGCTTCTACATAGCGTAATGAAGTAATAAAGGGGGTATGAAGTGGGGCTTTGAGCCTTTTTGTCTCAATTTTAGTGATTTTCATGGCTACACATAGACTTCAAGTTTCTCAATCTCTTTTATTTTTGAAGCAAGTGCCTTAATCTCTTTTGCTAATGTGGCTCTTTTTTCTAAAATAAGTCCTTCATCAAACAAATCTTCAGCTTGAGCTAAATCTTCAGTGTGGGCTTTATAGATTTTTAAGAGTTTAGATTTTTTCTCACTATAGAGTACTTTTTGTTGTATCTCTTCTTTCTCTTCTTCTGTAAGTTGACGCATTAGTATCCTTTTTGTGCTAAAAGTAAGAAGATATTATACCCCATTAAAGACTTAAATTTACCTCATCTTGTTATTAATATGTTATAATTTTTTGTCTCGGGAAGATTATAAAAGAATAAAGGAAAAAGCAATGTTATCCTCACTGTTTTTATCAAAAAATCAGAAATTGGTTAAGCAATGGAAAAAAGAGCATGAAGAGATTGTTATTTTGGCAACACATGTACTTTCAGAATACGCTAAAAACAATATTAAGAATGCTAAGAAGCTCTTAAAAAAATTGAATATCGTAGCGGTTGATCATATGATGAATGAAGATCTTGAATTTTATAAACTCTTAAAAGATGAAAAACGATTAACTGAAACCAATGAAAAATCAATACATCAATTTAAAAAGAGTTTTAAAAATACAAAATTAACACTTATGTCATTTTTAACTAAATATAGTAAAGATGATGTTGATCTTGATGATACATTTTTTAAATCATTCAATGAGTTAGTAGATGTTTTAGCTAAACGTATTGATTTTGAAGAGAACAATCTTTATACTATTTTAAATCAAAAACAATAAAGCTTTTATAGCTTTATTGACTCCAATATACTCCCAACCATTAACCCACCAAACGTACCTAAAATATAGCCTAACATTGCCATAAACACCCCTATGGGTATGAGAGCTTTCGAGTAAGCTGATGCTAAAATTGGAGCAGATGCGACACCCCCTATGTTGGCTAATGATGCTACGCCAACAGTAAATAAATCAAGCTTAAAGAGTTTTGCAAAGAGTATCATCACAATCGCATGGATAAGTAAAACAACAAACCCTGCCACAATGTAAAGAGGGGCTTGTGTAAGCTCATAAAAATTTGCACGACTTGCAATGAGTGCTACAATAAGATAGAGCAGGATATTGGCAAGTTCTGATGCCCCAGAGAGTTTTGCAACAGGAGTCATAGCAAAGACAATACCTGTAAAAGTTGCAAGTATGACTACCCATGTAGTGTGGCTTACATAGGCACTGCTTGGTAGAGAACTTGCTCCATACTGTGCTAAAGTAGAGACCATAAGTCCTAAGCCTAAAAGCATAAAGAGTGAGGTGAAGTCTATGGTTTTTTTTTCAGACTCTTTGGCATGTAGTCTTGCACCTACTTCATCTATGAGTGAGGTATCGGCTTTACTCCAAGTGTTAAATTTTTGAGCAAAAGGAACAAAGGCAAGTAAAAGCATTACCCAAATAGCATAGTCAATGGAGTCTATGAGTAAGGTATATCCCATGGCACTATCTGGTAGGTTGAGGGCTTCTTGAATAGCAACCATATTTGCAGTACCTCCCATCCACGAGCCACTTAAGGCTGCAAAGGCTTTCCACGCATCAGGGGTAAATGCAGTGTGAAAGAGGAAAAACATACCTACAAACCCTAAAGCAATACTTACAGAAGCAAGTAGAAAAGTGAGTAACATCTTTTTGCCCAGTTTAAAAATTTCACGCATATCTGCAAGAAGAAGCATTAAGAAAATCATAGCAGGCAAAAGGTTTGATTTAAGGGCTTTGTAGCTAGCCGTGATTTCACTGTTTTTTTCCCAAACACCAAACGTTGAAGCTAACATTACGGTAAAGTAAAGTATAACAATGGATGGAAGATACTTAAAGAGCTTAAGTTTGCTCTTCTTTTCAACATAGACAATGCTTGATGCAATAAGCATTAGTACAGAGATGTAGGTAAAGCCATTTTCTATCATCGTCTTTTTTTCTTTTTCTCTTCTTCACGTTTCTTTTTTTGTGCAGCATAGGTATAACGACGTCGTTTATCGTAGTCAATTTTCCCTTTTTTCTCAGAGAGTGATTTTTTGCGTGGTCTGGCTTGTCTTGGTTGTTTGTCAGTAATCTCAAACCCTTCCATTATTTCACGTTTTACATTGAGTTTTAAGTGTTTTTCTATGGTTGAAAAGGCATTGTAGTCATGAATAGTTAGTAGAGTAATCACGCCACCCTTATGGTTGGCACGACCCGTACGCCCTACACGATGTGTAAAACTGTCAGTCTCCTCTGGTAAATCATAGTTAATTACTAAAGGAAGTTGAGGAATATCTATCCCTCTTGCTGCAATATCTGTAGCAATGAGTACTTGAGACTTTTTAGACTTAAACGTTGTGAGTGCTTTGGCACGAGCACCTCTTTTGATATCTCCATGTAGAAGTGTTGTCCAGATACCTTTTTCTTTAAAATAGTCAAAAAGTTTATCGGCAATCTCTTTTTTATTAACAAATATCAAAACTTGTGCTTCACCCATCTCTTGTACAAGTTTTAGAGCTAATTCGGCTTTACGTTTTTTATCTACCTTGTAGGCACGGTGCTGAATAAAATTGACCACATCACGTCTGTTACTCACTTCTACAATGGCAGGAGAGCGTAAAAACTCTTTGGCTAATTTTTTAATGTTTTGTGAAATAGTCGCAGAAAAACACATCATCTGTTTAGGTTGGGTACAACTTTTTAAGATAGATTTAATCTCTTCTAAAAAGCCAAGTTCAAGCATCGTATCTGCTTCATCTAAAATAACTGTATTGATATGTTCTAAGTTGATTTTTTTGTCGGCAATAAAATCTTGTAACCTCCCAGGAGTGGCTACAACAATATCTACCCCTTGTTTAATTCGTTGAATTTGATCGCTTTTTTTTGACCCCCCTTGTACTTTGACTGTTTCAATGTCTAAGTATTTTGAAAAGCTTACGATGGTACGAGAGACTTGGTCTGCAAGTTCAATCGTAGGTACAAGAATTAATGCACGGACTACTTTATCTTCTTTTTTAACGACTTTTTGGAGTTTGTTAAGCAGAGGCAGTACATACGCAGCGGTTTTACCCGTACCCGATTTGGAAGCCCCTAAGACATCCACACCTTTAAGTGCCACAGGAATGACTTTGTTTTGTATGCTTGTAGCATTTTCATACTTTTGGTGTGCAATGGCTTTGAGTATGTGTGGGTGTAAGTTAAATTTTTCAAATGCTTTGATGGGGTATCCTTCTATATAGTTCTATAGGTATATTATAGCTTATTTTAATAAGTTATAAAATTCGCTGGGTGCATCTGCTTCTAAAAAGAGAGATTTTTTAGTAATAGGGTGTGTAAATGAAAGTTGCATCGCATGCAATCCCATGCGTCCACCTTTTGTACCATAGCGTTCATCTCCTACTATGGCATTGCCCATCCAAGCCATATGTGCTCTAATTTGATGTTGTCTCCCTGTCTCTATGGAGACTTCAAGCAACGAACGCTTCTCTTTGGTTTTTAAAATTTTGTAATGGGTAATAGCACTTTTAGCCTCTTTATGTTTTCCCACATGCATACGGTACTCTTTTTCATCAAGTCTTAATGGTTGGGTAATGGTATCTACCTCTTTTTTGGGTGTACCTTCTACAATAGCCAAATAGGTTTTTTGGGTAGATGCCCATTTTTCCATCACCGCTTCTCTTAGCTCTTTAGAAGTAGCAAAAAGTAAAATACCTGAAGTGTCACGGTCAAGCCTATGTACTGGCCAAAGTTTGACACTCTTTTTCCCACGGGTGAGTTGTGTACGAAGTAGGGAAAGGGCATGATTTTTGTTCTCTTTGGCTGTCCCTACCGAGAGTAGTCCTGAAGGTTTATTAATGGCTATAAGATCTTTATCTTGATGCAGTATTTCTAGTTTTATCTGCTGTGTATTGGTATGATGCCCTGCACGTTGTGCCACCCCAACACTTACAACATCATTAGGAACCACAATGTAGTCATGTTTGGTCTGAATAGTATTGTTCACATAAATTGCCGAACCTTGTAGTCGTTGTTTAATGGTTTTTTTAGACCACCCCTCTAGGTGTTCAAAAAGAAACGGGAGAAGTTTCCCTCTTTGTGTTGCGGTGTATTGTTGTGCCATAGGCGATGCCCTTTGTGTAAAATAAGAGGGTATTATACCTTATTTAGATGCGTGGAAGTAATACATTATAGTATAATGCTATTTTAACTAAGGATGATATGTGCAGTATGCAATAATAATATTTTTAAGTATCAATGTCTTTGGATGGAGTTTTTTAGGTTTAGGAGCAACCACTCAAGAAAAACCCGTAGAGGTACGTACGGTTTTACCTATGGATATTGGGTATGAAAAGAGTAAAGCCTACATGTATCTTAATGAGATTCGTGAAGCAATGGGGTTGAATACTTTGGTAGAAAATAGTCAGCTCAGTCTTGCCGCACAGTACCATTGTGACTACCTTGTGGCAAATGAACTCTCTTCACACTATGAGAGTGAAGGGTTGAAAAAATTTGTAGGGGTAAGACCTTTGGACCGTTCTCTTTATGCAGGCTACAACTCACGTTTTGTCAGTGAAAACCTCTCTACACACACCTATGGGGCACAAGAGTCTATTGATGGACTTTTTTCTGCTATCTATCATCGTTTTGGTTTTTTGTCACAAAGCATTGATGAAGTAGGGGTAGGGGTGGCACAAGAGAAACAAAAAACATCAAACAGTGCTTTTGTGTATGTGATGTCCAATAGTAACATTACACGTTTATGCAATGAAAAGAGTTCAACCCGAAGTGGCACTTACTATTATGATATTTGTAAAGATACATCGCATCGTATTGCACAAAAAAAGTACCTAATGGCAGAGCGTTTAAACAAGGCTTATAACCCTAAAATTATTCTCTATCCGTACGATAGACAAACACAAGTCCCTCCAGCATTTTATGATGAAACCCCTGACCCTTTGCCACACCATGATGTGAGTGGTTTTCCTGTAAGTATAGAGTTTAATGATTACTATTTTAGTAAAGTAAAACTGGAGTCATTTCGACTCTTTAATGAAGAGGGAGTTGAAATAAAAAAGGTACTGCTGATGGATAAAGAGAATGACCCCCATGCCCGTTTTACTGACAAACAGTTTGCTCTTTTTCCTTTAAAGCGTTTAGAATACCATACTAGGTATCGTGCAGAAGTAAGCTACCGTAGCAAAGAAAAAACAGAGCATATCACTTGGCATTTCACTACCACAAAACCTCAGGAGATCTTTCATCGTCTTGAAGGAGAAAATATAGAAGTACATCTACAAAAAGGGATGAATCATATTTTATATATTGTACCAGAGAACCCTCAAGATATATGGAAGCATATTCAATTTCCTTCTAATGTTGATGTGGTGTTTTTAGATCAAAATACATTAAAAATAACGCTTCTAACAGAGGATTTAGATGACTTTATGATTATTTCTAAAAGACATAAAATTCATGCAATTGTTGATTAACATTCTTTTGTTATACTTCTTTGTGACAAATATAATCTTAAAATTAAGGGAAAAAATGAAAAGAATAATTTTATCTGTAGCTGTAATGGGTACGATGTTAAGTGCAAATGCTCTTGAGAGTTTAGCAAAAGATGCTGTAGTAGCCAATGCAAAAAGTGAAATGAAAACAGCAGCAGTAACGACTGTAGCTTCTACAACAGGTGTAAGTAAAGAAGTTGTTTCTCAAGCAGCAGACAAAGTAATGGGTAAAGAGAGTGCAGCAGAGAGTTTAAAAGCACAAGCAGCAAATATGGTTGGAAATTCTAAAGCGACATCAACTACAGACCTTACAGATATGGTTGTTGAAAAAGTAGTAGGAAAAGATGCAATGAAAAAAGAGATGGCACATACACTTATTAACGCGGTAAAGTAATTTACAGCAAACTTGATTTATCTCTATTTATCAAGACTCTCACAGGAGAAAGTCACTTCTACTTTCTCCTTATCACTTAAAAATTTTTACAAGTGAAGTAACATTAACTAATTTCCGCTATGATTCTTTCATTAAATAAGTAGGATAATATATGGATTTTTCATCATTAGAAACGTGGGGTTACTTTGCTGTAGCATTTTTTGCGTTTGGGGGGTCTTTGTTTATTGTAGCAGCGGCTGGTGTGTTTAGTTTTATGGGTAAAATGGATTTGACTACGGCACTTTCTATTGCTACAGTCTCAAATTATATGGGTGATATGTTTCTTTTTTATCTTGGAAGATATCAAAAAAGAGAGATACAACCTTACTTTGAAAAACACAAACGTAAACTGGCACTGACAACACTTATACTACGAAAGTATGGGATATGGGCTATTTTTATTCAAAAATTCTTATACGGCATAAAAACCTTAGTCCCTATTTCAATGGCACTTTCAAAATATGATTTTAAGAAGTTTGGATTTTATAATATTTTTGCATCGATTTTCTTTGTACTTACTATTGGGTTGAGTGCGTACTACTCTAGTGAATTTATTATTGCGATGTTTACATATATTAAAGATAAACCTTGGATAGCACCGCTGGTTTTGTTTTCTGTAATAGGGATAGTTTGGTATGGTATGGAACATATGACTAAGAAGCGTTAATCTTCTTAGTGATTTAAAAACTAACGGTTAAGCCAGTAGATAAGGCTTGGTATGTTTTCAATACCAAAATAGAGGTAGTTGTGATCAACTTGGTCACCGCGTCTATAAATATATGTAAATCTAAAAATATCAATGAAGTCAACATAGGTACCTACTCCATATGCACTGTTGGAGTTGTAGAAATCACCTTCTACATCGCCAAATAAACTTATTCCCGCACCTACTTTCATAAAATCACCATACTCTTTAAATGTACTAATATCTGCACGTATAAAGTCAGAGGTTTTATCTGCTATGACATAATTTACTTTTGCTTCAAAACCACTAATGAAGCTTTTTTCATCGCTGTAGTAAAGTGAGGTATATCCTAGACTCATTCCCCCATTGCTTAAGTCTGTAGAGAGGTCACTTGGTAAGAATCTTAATGCTGTTCTTAGATTTTCTTTCCCTTTATCTTTAGGAACATCAAGTGGGAAGAGATGAAGTCCAACCTTGTCTTTTATAAAGGTATTTCCAGCCCAAGCAGCAAGACTCGTGATAGTTGCAACAGAATGGTGTTCTTCTTCTATATTTGCATAGTCATTTTCAATACTACTAATACGGTTTACAATGAACCTAAGTGGACGTTTATACCAATTGTCTATGTCTTGCTTTGCATGACGTAAAAAACTTTTAGGGGTAGTTTTAATGTAGTGCATATCTAGTCTGTTCAAAAATGCTTTGAATGCATCACTATCATAACGGTCTGCATCACTTTTTTCTAAGTCAAAAGCATTATAGATGGCAGAAAAACGGTCATTTGTTTTGGGCTTTATTTTATGAAATTCAGTATTGACAAAAAGTGTGTAGGCAGTAAGTGCTTCAGGGTTTTTATCTATGCCTAGAAGTCGTTTAAGGTAGTGCATAATCTCAAGTTGAGAAAGAGAAGCAAATTTATTTGAATGGTAACGCTTAAAAGCTGCTGCCATATGATATATGGCATCATAAACACCTACATAGTAGTCATAGTTACGAAAATTTTGATCTAAAAATGCTCCAAAATGTCCTAAAAATTTTCCAGTAATAGGATGAAAACGAGAAGAGAGTACCAATTGTTTTTTAGAATTACCTCTAAAATTATGGTTAATGGCTTCATAGAGTTTCATAGATTGCATAATGTCAAAACTGCTAAAGACAGGGAGTAGATTGGTTTCAATGAAGCCTAAGGGCATTTTCTCTTCTTGTGCTTGTTTACTTTTAGATAGATCTTCTTTTCTCATATTACTAGGATCCATAAAAAAGAACGTAGATGCATTCTCATCAAGTGCAATGGCTAAGTCAAGTGGTACATTGTCATAGAGTCCACCATCAATAAAATAGCCTGAATGTTTTTTATTTTTGTAAGCATAGTTAAGTTTGACTTGTTGAAATGCACCCGGAAATGCACCTGATGCAAAGAGTAGTTGAATAAGTCTCTCTTTTTCTTGAGCTATTTTTGGGATAGAAAGATAAAAATCACCATTATTTGGCATGGATTTATTTTCTACTATGGCCTTTCCATGGGATTCTTTAAAAGTTAAAGGTACAGAGAAGTTTTGATTTTTCACTTTGATACCATGGATTTTTTCAATGATAGGCTGTACTTTTGTAACCGAAACACCCAAGGGAACTTCACAGCCTTTTCTATAGATAGGTTTATCTAAATGGGCTAAGATTTTTTCCGCTTTTTTTTCTAAACCTCTACGTGAAAAAAGGGAATTTTTATTTTTAGGATCACTTCCTCGTATGAGTAAGTCTTCAATACCTAAATTGACCCATGTTTCATAAAAGAGATTATCGTCAATACTATTGTGTAGTGGTACACTCTCTTTTTGACACCAATACATTGCCGAAAGAAGTGCATTAATAGAGCCAGCAGAAGCTCCAGCAACAGATTTGAGTTTAGGCTCAATAAGGTCTTTTTGATTTTTGATAGTACTTAGCATTTTAATAATAGCCCAGTTATACCCTGCCTCATATGCACCTAAACTTACGCCACCAGAAATAACCATAGAAAAGTTTACTTCTTTACGATGGGTACTATTTGTCTCAGCAGCTAAAGGAAGATTTAAAAATGAAAAAAGTAGTATAGGGGAGAGTAGTTTATACATAATATACCTTGTATATAGCCTAAAGTCAGATGCCAGAAGGCACCTAAGAAACATTAGATATTTTTATTTTTTACAAATTTTTCTATGCGTCTAATTCCTTCACGAATGGTAGTAATATCGGTAGCAAAAGAGAATCTAAAGTATCCCTCTGAACCAAAACCAATACCTGGAACTACAGCTACACCAGTCTCTTGTAGTAGTTCTTTACAAAACTCAATAGAGTCATTTGAGATATCTTTAATATTGACAAAAAGATAGAATGCACCTTGTGGTTTAAGTACTGAAAGTCCTTCTATTTCATTAAAAAGTTTTACTGCTTCATCGGCTCTACTTTCAAATGCACTTCTCATATGTTCAATGTCATTATCTACCTTACCTAAAAGTGCTGGAATTGCTGCTTTTTGTGTAATGGAGTTAATATTTGATGTACTTTGTGACTGTAATTTATTCATAGCGGCAATAAGCTCTTTTTTTGGTGTTGCAAGGTAACCAAAACGCCAACCTGTCATGGCTACAGATTTACTGAGTCCATTAATGGTCACCGTTCTTTGATACATATCGTCACTAATGCTTGCAGTGGCAACAAAATCAATGTCATAAACCAGTTTTTCATACATCTCATCTGATGCGACTAAAATATCTGTCCCTTTTAGTACTTCTGCAAGTGCTTCAAGCTCTTCTTTTGAGTATACTGAACCAGTAGGGTTAGAAGGTGTTGTTAAAATAATCATTTTTGTTTTTGGTGTAATTGCAGCTTTAAGTTGTTCTGCTGTCATTTTAAATCCACCTATTTCATTGGTTTCAATGAAAATAGGGGTTGCACCTGAATATTTTACAAGTTCAGGATAGGTTACCCAGTAAGGCGCAGGAATAATCACCTCATCACCCACATTTAGTACGGCTTGAAAAAGGTTAAAAAGTGACTGTTTCGCACCATTACTTACAATAATATCTGAAGGTGCATACTTAAGGTTATTGTCACGTTTAAGTTTTGTAGCTACCG
>Ga0256843_1003004_pt1 | contig 11958 bp, 10 predicted proteins | sample AlvinellametaG_FD_191572 | JGI IMG/M metagenome (GOLD analysis project Ga0256843, IMG submission 191572) | Pompeii worm associated microbial communities from hydrothermal vent at the East Pacific Rise, Pacific Ocean - Alvinella | ecosystem: Host-associated > Annelida > Integument > Unclassified ... | reverse complement strand
TCAAATTGCTTGGAAAGTTCGGTGTATTGGGAGTTTGCTTTGGTTGCGGGAGAGGGATTTGAACCCCCGACCTTCGGGTTATGAGCCCGACGAGCTACCGGACTGCTCTATCCCGCGTCCGTTGAAAAAGAAACGTTTGAATCCGAAGATTCAAATGGATGGGGTAGAGGGACTCGAACCCCCGAATGACTGGACCAAAACCAGTTGCCTTACCACTTGGCGATACCCCAGCCGCCTCTTCATAAACACATTGGTTTATGTGGACGGCATTATAGCCCAAAGCGCTCTTTTTGTCAAGACCCATTTGGGCAAATCCTTCAAAAATATTCCATAGGGTATAATCATCCTCAATAAACAGGCGGTTTGCGGATGTTGATTCCGGGAACCCGGGACAGAGGAAGATGAAATGGCATCGGATGCGATCAAACGGGTAGAAGAGGCGATCGAGACGATCAAAAAAGGGCGGATGGTCATCATGATGGATGACGAGGAGCGTGAGAATGAAGGGGACCTGGTCTACGCAGCCACATTCAGTTCTCCCGAGCTGGTAAACTTCATGGCCAAAGAGGCTCGGGGGTTGATCTGTGCTCCCATCAGTCGGGAGATCGCTCAGCGTCTGGAGTTGGTTCCCATGGTCCGGGACAACGATTCGATGCATGAGACGGCTTTCACCGTCAGTATCGATGCGGCTACGGCGAGCACAGGAATCTCGGCGGCGGAACGGAGCGAATGTATCTCTCTTTTGGCTTCGTCGCTGAGTCGCAGTGGGGATTTTGTTCGTCCGGGGCATATTTTTCCGCTTATCGCCAGGGACGGCGGAGTCCTGGTGCGTACCGGTCACACCGAAGGATCGGTGGATCTCTGCAAACTTGCCGGTCTGGTTCCCGCGGCTGTGATCTGTGAAATCATCAAGGATGACGGTACCATGGCCCGGCGGGATGATCTACGGGATTTCTCGAAAAAACACCATATGCCGATCGTCTATATCTCCGATATCGTGGAGTACCGTTTGGCCAATGAAAAGCTGGTCAGACGTCTGGATGAAGAGGAGATAGAGTTCCACGGTGTGAAAGTCCAACGGATTCGTTATGAGGACCACCTGGGACGGATCCATACCGTTTTGCAGTTTTATCGGATTCATGAGAGTGAGAATGTCCGTTTCCACAATATCGGGTCCGATATCGAGTTGCTGCTGGATGAGAAGCGCTTCAACGCCATGCGTAACAGCATCGAATATCTGCGTCAGAACGGGGGGTTGCTGATTTTTCTCGACAGTAAGACCATCTCCAAAGAGCAGGTGAAGGAGATCGGGGTGGGTGCGCAGATCCTTCAGGATCTCGGGGTTAAAAGCATTCGACTTTTGACGACCAATGTCGAGACCGAATTTGTCGGACTGGTCGGCTTCGGTCTTGATGTGGTCGAAAAGATCGATATCGGTTGAGATGTCCCGGGGCTCGCTTTCTCGACAGCATACCATCACCTCCCTCTATATGTGGGGGGCTTCCATTCTTTTTGTGCTTGTGGCGCTCATCACATTTCTCGCCATCGCTATCGAATACTGGGAGTTTGACCGGGAGACACAAAAGCTCCGCCATCAGTACATTGCAGAGCAGAAAAAGAAGATTCGGTACGATACCGATCGGGTCGTGCACTTTATCGAAAACGAATACCGTAAACGTCATGGGAGCATCGATGAGACTCTGCTGCAGGCTCAGATAAAGAACGCTATCGAATCTTTATACGGCCGTCCGGACGGGACGGGCTATATCTTTATCTATGGATTTGACGGGACATGCCTTTCAGACCCCGTACAGCGTCAGAATGTGGGGAAGAACCTGTATGATTATCGGGACCCCAACGGCGTACAGGTCATCCGGGAGCTTATCGATGTATCACGAAAACCCGGAGGCGGTTATGTCCGTTATACCTGGATCAAACCGACAACACGAAAGCGGAGTCCCAAAATCTCCTATGCCCGGGCTTTCGATCCCTGGAAGTGGATGGTGGGCACCGGCGTCTACCTGGACGAGGTGGAGCGGGTGATTGCCCAGCGTCGGGAGGCCTTGAAAGAGAAGACCCTCAACTCCATCTTCAAGATTCTTTTTCTCATGGGATTTCTTTTTGTTGTGGGATTGTTCGGTGTGCGGATTCTCAATAGCATCATCCGTCGGGAAGTGGAGAACTTCAACCTCTATTTTCGGCAGGCCGCCCGCAGTCACATTTTGATTGACGAGAAGCAGGTGCATTTGCGGGAGTTTCGAAAAATGATCCGCTACATCAACGATATGGTCAATCAGATCCATGAGCGCAAGGCGCGCCTCAAAGAGATCAACACGTCCCTGGAAGAGACTGTCGAAGCCAAAACGGCGGATTTGCGGGAACGCAATCGGCTTCTTCGGGAAGAAAAAGCCTTCAGCGAGGCGCTGGTCCAGGCTCAGGACAGTTTTATCCGTCAATCGATCCATGAGGTCAACACGCCTTTGGCGGTCATCATGACCCATATTGATATTTTCAAGATGAAATATGGAGAGAACCGTTATCTGGCCAAGATCGAAGCCGCGGCCAAAATGATTACCAATATTTATGATGATTTGAGTTATATGGTCAAAAAAAATCGTTTCGAATATACCAAAAGCCGGATTGACTTCAGTGCGTTTCTCCATGAGAGGATCCGGTTTTTTCAGGAAATCGCCCTGGGAAATCGTCTGACGATCATCGATCGGATTACGGAGGGGATCGAATTGTGTTTCAGTGATGTGGAGCTGCAGCGTATAGTGGACAACAATCTCTCCAATGCGATCAAATATGCCCGGGAACATACCTACATCACGGTGACGCTCTCCCGGAAGAACGGGGAGGTGATTCTGGAATTTATCACCCAGTCCCGCCAACCCATCAGCGATACCCGAAAGATTTTCGATGCCTATCACCGGGAAGACAGAGCGGTGGAGGGGTTTGGCCTGGGATTGCAGATCGTGCAAAGCATCTGTGAGAAAAACGGTGTAGAGGTCGAGGTCAGCTCTGATGAGGAACGGACCCTGTTCCGATACCATTTTGGGGATGAGGAGGATGATGATGCGTGTACTGCTGCTTGAAGATGAACGGATGCTTCAGGAGGCGATCCGGGAGTATCTGATTGCCACGGGATATCACGTCGATGCCTGCGAAGATGGTCTGGAAGCTTATCGAAAAATTCATACTAACAAATATGATCTTTTTGTCTTTGACATCAATATCCCCTCCATTGACGGTCTCAGCCTTTTGGAAAAGATTCAGGGAGAGAAGATTCAGGTCCCGACAATCTTTATCAGCGCTATTACCCAGATCGAGCAGATCAGCCGGGCGTACGAGCTGGGGTGTTACGATTATCTCAAAAAACCCTTTCATCTCAAAGAGCTGACACTTCACATCGAGCGCCTGATGCGGATTGCCCGCAGTGAAGCCCGGCATCTGGTGACGATCAGTCCCCGATACAGTTATGATCGGGAACGCGGCAAACTGCTTTTTGACGGGAGGGACCAACGTCTAACCCATCGTCAGGCTCAGATCATCGATCTGCTGGCTTCCAATCTGGAGAAGATCGTCGACTTCGAGATGCTCCGCGCATACGTCTGGGAAAACGCCCCCATTGACAATGGTACGATCCGTGCAGAGCTCTATCGTGTCCGGCAAAGCCTCAAGGAGGATCTGATCGAAACGATCAAAGGGGTAGGGTATCGAATGAAAAAAGGATAGCCGGGGATTTCGGGCTTCGCGATGGAGCTTGTCTTACAGAAAACGCCGGATCAGGCCGGCGTAGCGAGCGGGGATCTCCACTCGCTGGCTGAGCAGGTACTCCCGGGCAGCGATATCGATCCATTTCCGTGACGTTTCGATCCCTTCGGCGCTGAGAAAAAAACGTCCGTCGGACTCCTGAAAACGATAGCGTTGGATGCTCACCTGTATCGGCTCGTTTTCTCCCAGAAGTTCCAGGCTCATTTCGATGCGTTTCTCCACAGTATCGATCCGCAGGAACGCGACACTCCCGAACTTTTCGATTTTGCGGTTGATGGCGTAGGTGATCGCCTGGGAGAGGGCCTTGTCTTTGATGCGGGTGATCATTTGCCTCCCTTGCGGAAGCGGTCGGTGAGCTCGGGACGGTGGACTACCGAAAGCAGGTCGGTCAGGCGCAGGGGATAGCCCAGTTTATTCATATAGATGACATAGTTGGTCAGGACTCTTTTCCCGTATTCGTTGGCCTGGCCGTTCCCGACCCGCTCGATACTGATCCAGGGATCGTAGGGACTGCGGTTTTCAAAGAGATCTTTTCGACGGATCAATCGTTTGGTAAATCCGATACCGGCGTTGTAGGCGTAGGCGACAAAGAGGGGATGATGGAGCCAGCTGGTCAGGTAGTCGAGATGGGTATTGGCATACTTCAGGGCGGTAACGGGATCAAAAAGATCATCGTAGTCGATATGCGGTTCGTGACGCTTTTTTTTCAGATGGTCGACCAGGAAGGGCATGATCTGCATCATCCCCAGCGCAAAAGAGCCCGAGACCGACGCGGGGATGAAGCGGCTCTCCTGCCGGGCGATGGCGTAGAGGATCGCCTGGCGTTTGATGGGGAGATGTTTCATAAAGTCCCGGTAGGGCATGGGAAAGTACTGGGGAATATCCCGGCCGGCTTTGGTCTTGATGTAGCTGTAGTGGCCGACAGTCCGGGCGCTCTCGAAGCGTCGGGCCAGACGTTCGTGATCGACCTTCGGGCTGAAGATCCTGGCTTTGAGCCGGTGCCACTGGAGGGGGTCACGGATATCAAACCCTTTGACCGGAAGGTCGGGGAGCCGAGGGGTGATGCCCAGGTCATACTTCATTCCCAGAGCATCCCGGGCGGCGAGGGTGTAGAGGTTGATGTCGTAGCCTTTGACGAGACGGGTCAGATAGCTTTTGTCGCCGCCGGCTTTCCAGGCCCAGAAGAGCCCCCGATCGGCATCCTCGCGTTGACGGGCCCGTTCGGAGGCCCGGGCGAAGTCGTAGGCCGCCAGACCCTTTTCTCCCCGGCTGAGGGCTTCAAATCCCATGCGCATCAGGTAGTCGTAGCGCAGAGCGTTACCCTTGGCGGGGCGATAGCGCAGAATACGCAGGAGGCCGGGGAGGCGCTCCTTGCGGGTATAGTAGAGCATCAGGTTGGCGCCGCTGTAGCGGCTGAGAAGCTGCCACTCTTCTTCACTCATGGCGTGGTCAAGTTTTTTCCGTCCCTTCTTTCCGGCGTGGCTGAAGACAAAGAGGCGCATGGCGGGGGAGAGTTTTTCCCACGCCCGGAGGGGATGGGGGGAGGAGAGAACGCGGAGGGTGACCTTCTCTTTGGCGGCCAGGGCCTTTTTCTGGGCGGCGCTGAGACGCCGGACTTTTCGCCGGGGACGCGGCGGGGTGTGTCCGGTTTTTCTACGGTAGGCTTTTTTGAGGGAGGGGTTGATGGCCGAGGCTTCCCGGATGATTTTTTCGGCCTGGGTTTTACCGGTACTCTTCTGGGTGATGTAGCGCCAGATGTAATAATCTTTCTCCACCCCTTTGGGCATGGCGTGGATCTGGGAGTAGCTGAAGCTTTTGGCGAATCCGCACAGTGGCAGAAGCAGGAGGAAGAGGAGGATGACTCTACGCATCATTCGCGCTCCCTCCCAATGCTGGACTCTGAGCGCTGAACGCTCCGCTTATCCATAGACCAGTCGCAACAGGAAGGTATCGAGAAACTGAAGGGCCAGGAGGACGACAATGGGCGAAAGATCGATGCCACCGATGAGGACAAAGGGCATTTTGCGACGGATCCAGACAAAAACCGGCTCGGTAAGGCGGTAGAGACCGACGATGAGGGAGCGGATCGTGGGATTGGATGGATTGGGCTGGACAAAACTCAGCAGTGCGGCGATGATAATCATCCAGATATAGAGGTTGATGACTGTATGCAGGACCTGGACCAGGGCGTAAATCAGTGCTGACATCGGGCAATCTCCGTTATGTAGGATTTGATATGGGGGTAGAGCTGTCGGGCCGAAGGGCCGTCGCTGGAACCGGTGAAAAGTTTCAGCAGAAGGCGATCGAGCTGTGATCCGCTGATTCCGCTGTGTTCAGAGAGGTAACGGGTCAGCTCTTCGTAGTCCCGGAAGTAGGGCCCCTCGACAATCAGCGTCGAAAGATTGTGGAGCGAGTCTCTCTCGGGGCTGTCACACTCTTTGGGGGAAAAAACAGACTGAAGACGCTCTTCAAGCTCATTGATGGTGGCGGCCTCGTCCAGATAGAGTTTGGCCAGTCGGCCGATCTCGGGATCGGCGAAACGGAAAATTGCCGAAAGCGTGCGATCGTCCATTCGGCGCAGGTGTTCGCGGTTGAGCGTCCGAAGCCGCCGAAGCTCGAAAGAGACGGGATCGGGAGAGAGACGAGAGAGATCAAACCACTCTACCGCTTCAGGAAGGGTAAAGAGCTCCGTCGGAGGCTTACTTCCCAGACTGAGAAGGGTGTTGATGATCGCATCCGGAAGAAAGCCTTCCCGGAGCAGCCGGGCGACGCTGAGGCTGTCGTATGTGTTCTCTGCCAACGCTCCATGCGTCTCCTCAATCCGAAGAGACGGAAGGTGCGCATAGTCGATGGGGGTATCGTAGCCCAGAGAGCGACGGATATGGATCGCCCTGGCGGCATCGGCAAGAGATGTGCTCTCCTGGATCACAAGCGTGATGCCCGAGAGGATATCATCACAGGTATCGGCGAAGAGGGGGGTGGGGGTACCGTCAGTCCGCAGCAGGACGAACCGGTCCACCTCGGCAGGTTCCACGACGGTCTCTCCGGCGATGATATCGTTGAATACGATCGCCTCCCGGGGTCTGCGGATGCGGAGGGTAAAGGGAGTCTTTTCTGTCCGGATACGGCGGATCTCCTCCCTGCCCATCGCGGCGCAATCTCCCCGGCATTGCGCCGTGTCGCAGGTGCAGAGAAAGGCATCACCCCTTTCCAGCAGTTTGACGGCAAGCTGCTGATGCCGTCCCCGCTGCTCGCTCTGCCACATCTCCCGGTCGGTGTGGATGGCGAACTTCTCCAGAATCCGCTTGATCGTCTCTTCCCGACTTTCGTTTCGGCTCTCTTCCGTGTCGGCGAAGCGGAGAAGAAACCCTTCGCCCCTCTGTCGGGAGACGAGGTAGCTGATCAGGGCGATTCTCAGGTCCCGCAGATGCAGATCATGATAAGGCGAAGGGGCAAAGCGCAGCATAGATTCTCCGTCGGGATCTTTGGGTGTGAGACACCGTTTTTGGGGGGATTATACCAAAAGCCTTCGGAGGGGTTTTCAGCGTGGGGTGTTCAGCGGCGGCAGGGGGCCGGGGCGTCCCAGGTGGAACCCCTGGTAGTAGTCGACTTCCAGGCTCTGAAGACGCTGGAATATCTCTGCATCACAGACATATTCCGCCGTAACCTTGATGCCGGTCTGTCGGGCGTAATGGGTCAGGGCATGAATCAGGATTCCGGCCCGGGGATTGTTTTTCAGGTCGAGAACCAGTTTGCGATCGATCTTGAATTCGTCGAGGGGAAGGCTCTGAAGCAGGAGCAGATTGGTATGTCCCGCGCCAAAATCGTCGAGGATGATGGAGATCCCCAACTCTTTGAGTTCCCGAAGGCTCTGCTCCAGGAGGGGAATATTGTCGAAATCGTGGTGTTCGAGAATCTCGATTCCCAGCCGGGCTACGGTGTAGGGGTCGTTGATGGCCAGCTCCCGAAGGATTTGGAGGATTTTCCCATCGAGCAGGTCCTGGAGAGTCAGATTGACGGTGAAGGGGAGATCCCGATCCCGGAAGGCGTCGACGGCCTGTTCCAGGACCTGACGGGTGAGACGAATGTAGGTGTTGGTATGCCAGACCATGGAGAGGAACCGATTGGGGTAGAGGATCCGCCCCTCCGCGTCACGAAGTCGTACGAGGGTTTCGTATTTGATGATCTTGCGACCGCTCCGGTCATAGATGGGCTGATATTCACAGAAGAGATGCCCCTCATCGATCCAGCGCTGAACCGATTCGAAGTTGACCGGAGATCCCTCTTCATGTGTCAGGGACTTGTCGGGGACTTCCATCCAGCAGTTCCGTCCCGATTTTTTTGCCTGGTAGAGCGCCTGGTCGACCTTTTTGAGAATGGTGTCGAAATCAAGCGTCCCGGTGGTTTGGTTGAAAAGTCCGATGGAACATCGGAGAGGAATGGGGGGATGGTGGGCGTGATTCAGAGAGGTCTGACGGAATCGTTCCAAAATCTCTTCGGCTCGTTGGCGTCCGTACCGGGGATCGGGCTTTTTGCGGTGTTGCAGCATGATGAACTCTTCTCCCCCGTATCGGATCAGGTGGTCCCGGGGACCAAGGGTCTTGCTCAGGAGTCGCGCGGCGTGGCGGAGGGCCAGATCTCCCACGTCGTGTCCAAATGTATCGTTGATACGTTTGAAGTGATCCAGGTCGATCATCAGAACATTGTATTGATCGAGGGGAAGTGTTCGACGCAGAAGCCGGAGGGCGCCGCGGTTGTAGATGCCGGTCAGGGGATCCCGGACACTCCGATTGCGCACAAGCAGCAGGAGCAGCAGCTGGAGCAGAATCAGGAGGATCAGCCCACCGCTGAGATAGAGGACGAGGTGGAGTTTTTTCTGGACCGGTTCCGTAATCTGTCGGACGTAGCCGACGAAACGGGTGGAGTAGTCGATGACAAGCATGGCCCGGGTCTGACCGTCGACCCGAATGGGGAAGAGGAGACTTTTCCAAAGTCCCTGAAACTGACTCTGATCCAGAATTTTGGGTTGACCGGAACGGTAGATCCGTGTCCAGAGCTCCGCGTCGTCAGGATCGAATTTCTGAAGAGGACGGCTCTTTTGATCCGAACCGTCGCAGAGAAAACGGAAGCGGCCCCGGGGATCCTCCCAGAGCAGATAGATGTAGCGGATGCTTTTGTCGCGAAGCAGTTCAAGCTTTTCGTTGCAGAGACGCTGGAGTTCGGGGTGCTGGAGCAGATAGCTGGCGGGCGTATCGGAGGTCGGGAAGAGCCCCCGGAACTGGTGGGCAAAGTTCTCCGCCTGCTGCGTCATGAGGGATTCGACGGTTTTGACGAAGGTCTCGCTGATTTGACGGGAACTTTCGGCGATGACGCTGTTGATCCAGAAAAACCCTCCGGCCAGAAGCAAAAGAAAAAGATAGAGGGTGGTTTTGCTCAATGACTGGAATCCCACGACGATTTTCCTCTTCACCAGATCGAATCCTCTATGTAGCGGTCAAATTCGGCGGGGAGCCGGATGCGTTCCCGATCGAGCCGGGCACGGATCATAATGATGTTGGGACGGCCCTTTTGCCAGAAGTAGGCCCCTACGGCGTTGGGATAGTCCCGCAAAGCTCCATAGTCGAGGGTCAGAATGGGCTTGTGCAGATGGGTGAGCCGGGCATCGGCCCGACGGGAGTCTACCAAGACCACATCGGCATTTTCAGGTCGCGCGGTCAAAATCACTTCAGGGTTCTTCAGGAGACTTTTGGGCAATCGTGTACCGGCATAATAGACATGGATGCTCGCCTGCTTCCCGGTCAGGGCCCGAAGGATTCTGTTCATGATCTGCTGTTCGAGCTGTATGCCACGTTCCGAACTCCACACCGGTGTGGCCGTCAGAAAGAGGAGGGGAAGAAGCAGGAAAAAGCGCCGCATGCTAAAAAAAGTACTCCACTCCAAAGCTCACCTTTCTATCAGAGATAGGAACAGCTCCGAGGCCGAAAACCGGCGACTCCAGAGCACGATTGAGCAGGTTTTTCCCTTCCAGGGAGAGGGTCAGGTTGTGGCGTAGATGCCACTGGATTCCCACCGTATAGTCCCAGCCGTTGGGAATCGAAATCGAGCCTCCCAGCGGAGTGGGCAGGGGATAGGTGTATCCCTGCCGATAGACCAGTTCGTTATAGACGTCCCAGTCGCCGAAGGTATCATAGAGTCGAAGATATCCCCCGGCGATGGGACTGCGGGAGGCGCTGTTCTGAAGGGTATGACTCCGGTAATATTCCATTTCGATCCGATGGTTGTTATTGAAGCGATAGCTGTAGTCAAGATAGACTTTGACGGCGGACATGGTGTCCGTATAGTTGGCGAAGGAGTTGTGGGCGGGATCGTATATGATGGCATCCTGCTTCTCTTGCCAGAGACCGCCGACTTTGAAAACCTGTTTATCGGTTTGATATTTCCATTCACCGATGACATTCTGAAAATGTTCACTGCCCAGATCGGGATTGCCGCGGACAGGTTTGGGATAGGTGCTGGTATAGCCGAAACCGGGATAGAGATAGGTTCGGTTGTAGAAAAGCTTGAACGAACTTTCCATCGAGAAGAGATGGATCCAGCCGACACGAAGAGCATATTCGGTGTCTTCCCGGGAAAGGTTGTTGCGCAGATGGTCAAGTTTGAAGGTGCCGATCAGAAGATTGGTCGGATCGGGATGCCAGCTCTCTTCGGCATACGCCGAGAGGATGGTCAGACGGGAGGGACCGCTTTGCGGAGGAGCCGGTGTCGTATCGAAATAGGCGTAATCGACCTGATAGCCTTTGAAGATGGCTTCGGTGCCCCATTTGAGTTCTCCCTGTTTCTGGTCGATCCGTCCCCGGAGCGATGCCTTGTAGACCGATTCGCTGTACGCCCCGTCAAATGAGGTGAAGGGGGCTTTGGCCCCGTTGAAAATGATTCCGCCGGGATCGGTGAATTGCATATGGTGTCGGCTGAGATCGGCGGAGAGCGTAAAGGTCTTTTCTCCGGGAAGGTCCCAGGTCAGATCGATGAATGAGTGGCGCCAGCTGATCCGGTTGGGATCCTCGGGAGTCTGACTTATGGAGGGACCGGCAAAGGCATCTTTGCGATTCTGGAAGTGGGCGGCGACGACCTTCACACTTCCGGGACGGATATATTTGCCGTAGAGGGTCAGACTGTCGGTGTCACGACTCAGCTCTTCACCGTGGGCGGGATACTTTTTGTACCGTGCCCGACTGAGAGAAAGATATCCCAGCTGACTGCTGTTGCTGTCGTACCGGGTGAGGCAGAAGCGGCTGCTGAGGCTGCCGATCGTGTCTCCGTTGAGCGAAACGGTGGATCCTCCCTCTCTCTTGGGATCTTTGGAATAGATCCGAATGGTGATCAGACCGGGTTCATTGCCGAAGGCGATGGCATTGCCGCCCTGATAGATCTCGATATGATCGACGAAACCGAGATCCATCTTCCCAAACTGATACATGGCGCTGCCGAAGATGGGGGACGAGACCTCATGGCCGTCGAGATAGAGGCGATACATCGATGAAAGGGGATGGGCCGCGCCGGAAGGCGCCAGAATCGATTCCCCGACTACCCCTTCTTCGTAGCTGAGGAACCGTACCGATTTGAGAAGATCGTTCAGGGTACGGACCTGCATATAGTCGAGGTCGCGCCGGGTATAGACGATGACAATTCCCGCGCTTTCATCTACGGTTTTCTTGTAGAGCGCTTTCTCCCTTCCCAGCTGATTCAGCAGCGTGTCAATTGTCTCGGCTTTCAGCAGGGAAACCGAGAGCACACATAACAATGAACAATAAATTTTATTCGTCTGCATCATGATGTCATTAAAACCAATTCGACCTTATGTTACGATTAATTTACCTTGTTGAGCAATCGGATAATTCTGTGCAATTATAATAGAAAAACTGTTTCCAAACGGTATCCAAATTGTAGTAATATGATTTTATTTGAACAGGATTATATGCAGAATCCAAAGTTTTTCCTCTCAAATCTGAGTATTATTCTGCTTAAGGGGAGGGCGGCGCGGGGAGAAACTCCCGTGCCGTCTGGCGCACCTTCGGGGGGCTTCTTCTAAGAGCCCTCCAAGAGAACTAAGAGTAGACTTCTAGACAAAATAAAAATCGGGGAAAAGGATCATGCGGTGAGTGATCTGATCGAAGGATATCTGGG
>Ga0256843_1003003_pt1 | contig 11958 bp, 13 predicted proteins | sample AlvinellametaG_FD_191572 | JGI IMG/M metagenome (GOLD analysis project Ga0256843, IMG submission 191572) | Pompeii worm associated microbial communities from hydrothermal vent at the East Pacific Rise, Pacific Ocean - Alvinella | ecosystem: Host-associated > Annelida > Integument > Unclassified ... | reverse complement strand
CAACATCCGGCTCTTTACCATGCTCTTGGAGGTGTTTACGCATAATTTTATTGATACGGTTGATAGTCTCAATCATATGAATAGGAATACGAATAGTACGTGCCTGATCAGCAATGGCACGTGAAATGGCCTGACGAATCCACCATGTTGCATAAGTAGAGAATTTATACCCTTTTTGGTATTCAAATTTATCAACAGCTTTCATAAGACCTATATTTCCTTCTTGAATAAGATCAAGGAAAGGAAGCCCTCTGTTTGTATAACGTTTTGCAATAGAGACAACAAGACGCAAGTTTGATTTTGCCATTTTTGTTTTTGAGATCTCTGAGATGTTTTTACCACGTTTGATCTGCTCTAAAATATCAGCAAGTTTTTCAGGTTCCATATCAAAAGAGTTTTTAGAAGCCTCTTTTGTCTGAACAAGTTTTTTGATCTCCATATAGGTTGAAACCATTGTAGCCTCAGGAACCATATTGGCAATATCTTCTTTTGTTAAATCTTGAATCTTCTCAACTAAAACTTTGTGGTTTGCTTTGAGTGTTGCATTAAAGAGTGGAAGTTTGTACTCAAGGCGTTTTAGCTCTTTGTCATACCCTTCATCACTTTTAAGTGCAGTCTCCATCGCTTTTACAAGTTCATTGATTAGTTTTGAAGTTGGACCAAGATCAAGAAGCTTCTCTTTAAGAACTGCTTTTTTCCAAGTTACTGTAAGATAGAAGTGAACGATCTCTTCAGTAAGTTCATCAGAGTCAAGATTTTCAGGTGCCTTCTCAAGTGCCTTCATCCAATCTTTTTTTGCTTTTTCAAGTGCTTTAAAGCTTGTTGTTACTTTTTCTACACGTGATTTGTCTTTTGCTGAAAGAGTTTTACTCTCTGCATCATCATCACCGTCATCATCACCATCATCTTTTTCATCTTCAAAAGATTTAAAAAGCTCTTTTACACGTCTTTCACGGTTGATAAGCGGCTCTTTGTAATCTAAAATAAAATCAATAAGATAAGGAACAGAACAGATAGCATCAATGATGATACTCTCTCCGGCTTCAATTTTTTTGGAGATCTCAATCTCTTCTTCTTTTGTAAGAAGAGGAATCTGTCCCATCTCACGCAGGTACATACGAACAGGAGAGTCTGAACGGGACCACTCAAGAAGCTCATGCTCTTTTAGAATATCAAACTTGTCTGTTTCATTGTCTGCAAGCATTTTTCTTTGTGCATCACGGCGTGCTTCTGCCTCTTGATCATTGAGTTTTTTTGCATGTTCACTTGCAGTATAAAGACATTTGTCATATTTTTTTGCAAGTTTTAAAATGTTTTTTGCTTGTGCGGCAGTCGGCTGTTTCTCAAAGATATCAATAATTGATTCATAGGTGATACAATCTTTTGATTTATGCTCTTGAAAAAAGGTTTCTAGTGCTTTGTTGAGTTCTTTTGCTGTCATATGGGAGGATGCTCCATTGCTTTTAAGGTATTTAAAAGGTGGATTATACCGAAATAATCTTAATTAGCTCTTTGTTCCATGGACAACTTCTAAATAAATAGAGAGAATTTCATCTTTTTTAAAGGGTTTTGTTGCACTGTAATCAAAAATTTGATTGCTGTCAATATCGGATGTTTCTCCTGATATGGAGACAGTTTTTGTACGCTCTTTTGAGAATTTTTTTTCTAAAGTTTTGTAAGCTTGCAACATCTCTGTGCCCGTTAATTCGGACATACGATGATCTGTATATACAATTGTGTAAGGAGCACCTTTGTAGAGTGCTTTTTTAAGTAGTTCAAGCCCTTCTTCTCCGTTATGTGCCACATCTATTTCACAATCTTCATCACAAAGCATTGCTTTTAGCAGAGTAATACTGATGGCATCATCTTCAACCAAGAGAATTTTTGGAATTTCTTTTGTATAGAAAAATGAGTAGAGCTCATTGCCGTAGTAATCATATTGTGAAACAAGGCGGGAAGGTAAAAAATCTGTTTTTTCAAGAGAGAGAAAATTCTCCTCGACAATAAGTGCATGGAGTCTCTTTTTATTTTTTTGTATATATTTCAGGAGTTTGTCAGAGAGTTGATTTTCAAAAACAACTATATGTGTACTTTTTGTAGAAATTTTTTCCAAAGAGTCTCTAAACTCTATATTTTGTTCTGAGCAACCAAATTTCATAAGATATTTTTTTATATTTTTTGCCGTAAAACTATTTTTCTGTTTATCCATTAAAATTGTTACATATAAAGATGGATTTTGTATAGGTTTGAAATTGGACGGTATTGGATTTTGTTTTAGAGGCAGATCAAAGAAAAATTTACTTCCTTTGTCCAATTCACTCTCGACTGTAAGCTTTCCGCCCATCTCTTGAATATAGCTTGAACAGATTGCAAGCCCGAGTCCTGTACCGCCATAAATATTTTTTATACTTTTTTCTGCTTGCGTAAATGCTTGAAAAATCTTTTCCTGTTTCTCTTTTGCTATGCCGATACCACTGTCTTGGACAAAAATATGGAGTTGGTTCTCTTTCTCTTTATAAGTAACAGAAAACTCTACAGTTCCATTGGTTGGAGTAAATTTAACAGCATTGGAAATAAGATTCATAAGAACACGTTTGAGTTGAATACTTGTAAGGGATATCTCTTTTGGTAAGCAGGGATCTAAAAAGATATTGTAGGCAATATTTTTCTTAGAAATATTTGCGGAAAAAAATTCTGCAATATCTGCAAAAAATTTAATGCTATGGATACTGCTCTCCTCTTGCGTGAAGGACTCTTTATTGTAAGAGTCACTTTCAAGTATGGATGTAGTTAGATCATTAATAAGCAGTGCACTCTCTTTTGCATGGTTAATATAGGTCTGTAGCCGTTCATCTTTAATTTTCTCTTGTAAAATATCTAAAAACCCATAAAGACTGTTGGAAGGTGTTCTTATATCGTGTACGGTGTTTGCAATATAATCAAGAATCTCCTGTGGTGTTTTTGTGTTTTGTTGCGGATTTTTCAGAGCTTGTAAGTTTATAAAACAGAGATTGTTGTCCTGTTCTCTAATTGTATAGTTTTTTGTGATCTTGTAAATGACATTGTTTAAAAAAGGTTGAATGGCTTGAAAAATGTTGCTATCTTCTTTTGTAAATTTTTTTTCAGAACCAACAGTTGTATATGCCGTGGCAATACCTAAAAAGGTCTCATTATCTAAGAGTGGAAGCATAATTTTTGATTTTAGTTTAAGATTGAAGGGATTGTCGATTGCAGGTTCATAACCCTGTTCACTTGTAATATGATTATAAAACTCAGCTTTTTTTGTTGCAAAAGTTTTGTATAAAATTCCTTTTTTTAAATTCATTGGAATCTCTACGGTTGCATCTTCCTGATAATGCCTGAGTTTTTGTTTATCATGAATCCAGAGCGTTGCATACTGTGCCTCTGTTGCTTCCATAATAATTGCTTCCGCAAGATGTGTGATTTCAGCGGTATTTATAGAGTTGTTTATAAGAGAAGTAGCCTCTTTAATCTTATGTTGAAGTCTATTTATACGTTTCATGAAAAACACCTTGTTGAAAATTCACCTTATTATATAAAAGAAAGACTAATAATAAAAATTATATTGAATTATATTGAAAAATATTGTTTTTTTTGAGTTGGAACACCCTTTGCTTAAAAAGGGGAAAATAAAGCAAACAGGGATAGAAAATGCAAACAGGCTATTACAGTGCTGCTGCTGGAATGGTAACACAGTTTAACAGACTTGATACCATTGCAAACAATCTGGCAAATGTAAATACGACCGGTTATAAAGAGGATGATCTCGTTATTGGTGATTTTATGCGGCTTTATCAAGAGAAGCGGGATAAACTGCCAAATGAAGATAATACCAAAGAGGCAGCCAAATTTTTAAACCGTACAATGACACGTGTACCTCAAGTAGTTGAAGAGTACACAGACTTCTCTGTGGGGAGTATGCAAAAAACTTCCAACCCTCTTGATATTGCACTCAATAGAGAAGATCTCTTCTTTGCTGTTAAAACTCCAGAGGGTGTCCGTTTTACAAAAGATGGCTCTTTTGTACTTGATGATGAGGGAAAACTTGTTACCAAAGAGGGATATGAAGTTTTGGGTGATGACTATTTTAAAACCAAAGAGGGGATCAGTTTTTCAACAACTGATTCGGTTATAGATATTGATGAAAATGGTCAAATCTACACAAATGTTCCCGGTTCCGTTACATTGACACAAAACAAAAAACTCTTTATTGCGACAGTGGACAACCTGAAATATCTTCAAAAAGAGGGTGATAATCTTTATAGACTTGATGATATGAGCAGAATGCATAAAAGTGAAGAGAGTGGAGCTGTCAAGCAGGGATTTGTTGAAAAAAGTAATGTAAATGCCGTAAAAATGATGACACAGCTTATTGAGACAAACAGGCTTGTCGGGATGTATCAAAAAGCGATGGATGCACAGATGAATGATATGAATAGAGATGCAATTGAAAAAATTGCTCGAAAAGCTTAGGGTAAGGGAGAACTAAAACAATGATGCAATCACTCTATACTGCTTCGACAGGAATGCTCGGAATGCAGACACAGATAGATACAACAGCCAATAATATTGCCAATGTTAATACAATAGGATTTAAAAAGGGGCGTGCAGAGTTTGCCGATCTGATGTATCATGTAATGGAGTATGCAGGTACTTCTACAAGTGATACGACAAAATCACCGACAGGGATCGAAGTCGGTCTTGGTGTGCGTCCTACTGCAATTAACAAAATATTTTCAGAAGGAAGTTTGAAGCAAACAGATAATCAGTTGGATATTGCCATTACAGGTCGTGGATTTTTTAAGCTTGAACTGCCTGATGGAACAGAAGTTTATTCTAAAAATGGTGCTTTTAAACTTGATCAGGATGGGGCGATTGTTAACAGTGACGGTTACTATCTTATTCCTCAGATCGTTGTTCCGCCTGATGCAACGAGTATCAGTATCGGTACAGATGGTACTGTTACGGTTGTTCAGCCCGGTCAGACACAGGCAACACAGATAGGACAGATCCAGACAACAAACTTTATCAATCCTGCAGGTTTGCACTCCATGGGAGACAACCTCTACCTTGAAACAGATGCTTCCGGACAGCCGGTTGAAGGGATTCCGGGTGTTGATGGTCTTGGAACTTTACGTCAGGGTTTTGTAGAGCTTTCAAATGTTGAACTTGTTGTTGAACTAACAGATCTTATTACCGGTCAACGTGCTTATGATTCTAATTCAAAAATCATAACTGCCAGTGATGAAATGCTTCAAACAGTTAATAATCTCAAACGCTAAAAGCTCCTTAAAATGCCTTGATACTTTTTAATATCAAGGCAGAAAAAAACGATTCCCTCTCAAAGTTTAATCAACTTCAAACAACTATTTCGATATAATCGCAAAATAATTTAGTAAAACATTAGGAATTTATATGCAAAAAGCAAACATAAACGGTAAAGTTTGGAAGTTTGGTAAAGATATCGATACAGACTTAATCATCGCAGCACGTTACTTAAACACTTCTGTACCTGAAGAGTTGGCAAAACATGTTATGGAAGATGCCGATCCGGAGTTTGTAAACAAAATGACTCCGGGTGATATCATTGTTGCTGATGAAAACTTTGGTTGTGGTTCTTCACGTGAACATGCACCTATCGCACTAAAAGCTGCCGGTGTTGCAGCAATTGTTGCGCCTACATTTGCAAGAATCTTTTATAGAAATGCTTTTAATATGGGGCTGCCTATTTTTGAGCTTAAAGAGGCAAGTGAGATTAAAGAGGGTGATAGAATCAGTATCGATATGAATGCCGGTACTATTACAAACGAATCAACAGGAAAAACATATAGTTTTACTCCGATTCCTGAGTTTATGCAGGAGTTGATTGATGCCGGTGGATTGATGAATTTTGCACAAAATGAGATAGAAGGTAAAAAATAGATGAAAATGTATAAAATAGCACTTATCAAAGGTGACGGTATAGGTCCTGAAATTATTGATGAAGCAGTAAAAGTTCTTGATGCTGTAGCATCATATTGCGGATTTGGTTTAAATTATGAAGATCTGTTGATGGGTGGAATTGCTTATGATATTACAGGAGATCCGCTTCCGCAGGAGACAATCTCAGGTTCACTGAACTCTGATGCAGTACTTTTTGGTGCTATCGGTGGTGAAAAATGGGATAATCTACCTCGTGAAAAGCGTCCTGAGAGTGGACTTTTACGTTTTAGAAAAGAGCTTGGTGTCTATGCAAACCTTCGTCCTGCCGTTGTATATGATGAGCTTGTTAATGCCTCTTCACTGAAACCTGAAATTGTAAAAGGTGTTGATTTGATGGTTGTTCGTGAACTTATTGGCGGTATCTATTTTGGTGAACCAAAAGGGCGTGACGATCACAAAGGTTGGAATACCATGGTTTACTCTCGTGATGAGATTGTTCGTATTGCACATCAGGCATTTAAAATTGCAATGACACGTAACAAACGTGTATGCTCTATTGATAAAGCAAATGTACTTGATGTATCACAATTGTGGCGTGAGACTGTTGAAGAAGTTGCCAAAGAGTATCCGGAAGTAGAGTTGTCACATATGTATGTAGATAATGCTGCTATGCAGCTTATTCGTGATCCAAAACAGTTTGATGTAATGCTTACAGGAAATATTTTTGGTGATATTTTAAGTGATGAAGCCTCTATGCTTTCAGGTTCTATCGGTCTGCTTCCATCTGCTTCTGTTGGTGCTAAAATCGGTGTATATGAACCTATTCACGGTTCAGCTCCTGATATTGCGGGGCAGGGAATTGCCAATCCAATCGCTACTATTTCATCAGCATCTATGATGCTTCGTTATGCACTTGGTGAAAATGATGCGGCAGATAGAATTGATGCGGCAATCAAACGTGCACTCAGTGAAGGTTACAGAACACAGGATCTGGCACAGTTTGATGCAAAAGAGATCTGTTCAACAAGTGAAATGGGCTCTATTATTGCAAACTATATTGAGAAATAGAGTATAAAAATATGCAGACACTTACTTTGGCAAATATTTATGAACTGCAAGGTTTAAAAGAGGAAGCTTTAGAGATTTATAAAGAGATACTGAAAAAAGATCCAAATAACTCTGATGCTAAAATTGCCATAAGAAGATTGTCGGGTATGCGTAAAAAATTTTTAGGTGTCAATGTTCAGATGAAAGAGTTTTTTTTGAAGATGGATACCGATGTAGAGTTTAAAGAGTTTGAAAGGTGGTTACTCAAAGCATGGAACTAAAAGATGTAATACTCTCCACACTTGCTGAGATGGAAGAGGGTAGTGAAGAGGAAGAGATAGAAGAACAATCAATATCGCAACAACAAACTTCTCTCATAGAAAAAGAACCTTTAATCAAAGAGGAATCTTCTTTGATTGAAACATCAAATATTGAGAGTGAACTTATCTATTTAAACTCTATAAGAGAGCGTCTTTTAGTGCTCTTTGAAGGTTTTCAGGCTCCGAATAATGCAAATATTGAAGCAAAGATAGATATGACACTTAACTTTTTAGAGTACACACTTGCAACGATTGATGCACGTGTGGAAAAGTTGGAAAAAGGGAGTATGCAGTGAGTCAATACCGTGTTTTAATTGATGCCAATGATGAAAAAGGTTTGGTCCACAAAGTATCAAGTGTTTTTTATAATTATGATTTAAATATTCTCTCAAACAGCGAATTTGTCGATAAAGAGAGCAATAAATTTTTTATGCGTTCTGTTGTTGACGGTGCTGTTGATGAGGCGGAACTTACAGAGGCAATAGAGGCAGTTTTGCCAAAAAGTGCCTCTATTCGTGTTATTGAACCGAAGAAAAAAAATATTGTTATTATGGTGACAAAAGAGCTGCATGCACTCGGTGATATTTTGATGCGTCATGAAGCAGGGGAGCTTGATGCCAATATTTTGGCTGTTGTATCAAATTATGATAAGCTCGAATCGCTTGTTCAAAAGTTTGACATTCCATATATTACTGTCTCTCATGAAGGTTTGGAACGTGCAGAGCATGAAACTAAAATTATAGAAACACTCAAGCAGTTTGATCTTGATTATATTGTTCTTGCAAAATATATGCGTATTTTAACACCGCGTTTTGTAGAGGAGTATGAGGGAAAAATTATCAATATCCATCACTCTTTTTTGCCTGCATTTATAGGTGCAAATCCTTATAAACAGGCGTATGACCGTGGTGTAAAGATTATAGGTGCAACGGCACACTTTGTTAACAACAATCTTGATGAAGGGCCAATTATTGCTCAGGATGTCAAACATATTGATCATGCGTACTCATGGAGAGATATGCAGAGACTTGGACGTGATGTGGAAAAGGTTGTTCTTTCACGTGCTTTAAAACTTGCGCTTGAAGATAGAATTTTTGTCTATGCAAACAGAACGGTGATCTTTTAATGTCGTTTAATTTAGTATTGGTACATCCGCAAATTCCAAACAATACAGGTGCAATCGGAAGACTTTGTGTCAATGCCGGTGCATCTTTGCACCTTATTAAGCCTATTGGTTTTGATATTGATGAAAAGGCAGTTCGTCGAGCAGGGCTTGATTATTGGCATAAACTTGATCTGCATCTCTGGGAATCAATTGATGAGTTTTTTGAGAAAAACGAAATAACAGATAATGCCTACTTTGCAACAACCAAGACAGACAGACCCTATTTTGAAGCAGATTTTAAAGAGGGTGATTTTATCTTTTTTGGAAGTGAAACAGCCGGTATTCCCGAAGATATTTTAAAAAAGTACAAAGATCAAAATATTACTATTCCTATGACAAAAGATGGTAGAAGTCTCAATCTTGCCATATCTACAGGCATTGTTCTGTATGATGCCATTCGTCAAAACTATGCAACTTTTCCAAAGGCTTAAAATATGAATTCATTTGTTGATACTGTTATGCTTATTCTCTTTGTCCTTTTTATGGTCTTTATTTTTGGTGGTTACCATAAAACAAAATCACAGCAGCGGGAAGCTGAGCGTGAAAAAGAAGAGAAAGAGGATAGAAAAGAGCACTAAAAAAGCTTTTCTGCCCAAACTTCCATTTTGTATTCAAATCTTTCAAAGAGTGTCTCTGCATTTTTTATTAAAATTGACATTTTTTATCCTTTTATTTTATTGAACTTGTGAAAATATTACATAAAAGAGAAGTAAAACTAAAAAATATTGCAAATTGACATATTTTTATTGAATTTTCTCTTTTTTTATACTATACTGTGAAATATTTATGACAAAGGGATTGAAAAATGAACAGTTTCTCAGATATTGTAGAGGAGATTAAAAGTATAGTCTCACAGGATTTTGCACCAAAAAAAGTTTTTGACAAAGATGTTGCCGAGATTCTTGGCATATCACAGATGAATTTTGCAACAATGAAAAAAAGGAATAAAATACCTTTTGCAGAGTTGTTGGATTTTTGTGCAAAACGAAGTATATCTATTAACTGGATGCTATACGGACAGTCTCCGGAGAGCCTTGTCGAAGCTACAAATAACTATATGGTGAAATATTTTACAGATATTAATGCTAGTGCCGGTGGTGGTGCAGATGGCGAGATAGAGAGTATTGAAGAGTTGGAGATCCCACAGCAGTTTGTTTTTATGCTTGGTGGAGAGCGTGAACTGAAAAATATAGAAGCAATTAATGTCTCAGGTGATTCAATGGAGCCTACATTTAGTTATAATGATATTGTATTTATAAACAGAGCCAAAACAGATCTGAACCGTGGCGGTATTTTTACCATTAGAACAGAAGCGGGACTCTTTATTAAGCGTGTTCAAAAGCGTATGGATGGTATGATTGATGTTATATCGGACAATTCAGTCTATCCGACACAGGTACTTAATCCAAATGAAGTAGAGGTGATTGGTCGTGTTGTCAGTAGATTTGGTGATGTTGATTAAGGGAGTGTTGTGCACTATATTTATACGCTGATTCTGCTTTTTTTCTTTTCTGCCTGTACTACAACAACGGCTGTAGTACACAAAGAGATCTCCAAACCTCTGGATCTGATGGAGGTAGATCAAAATATTTCTACCTATGTGGGTAGTGTTGATGAACACTATCTTGCAACATTAGATGATTATCTCAAAGGTTACTTTAAACCGTGGAATCTCAACAGCATTGATATTTCACGTAAAGATGCCATGTGGGCATATAGAAGCTTTAGTGTAAAAAACAGTTATGGAGAGAATCTACAACCGCTTGATGACTCTTTTTTTGAAGATATCTACAATCGATCCAATTTTAGAGCTTTTGCAACTGTAAATGAACCTGCCATTACACTCCATGCTTTAAATATACGGGCATTTCCGACAGATAAACCTCTCTTGATGGATCCGAGTAAAGCAGGTGAGGGTTTTCCTTTTGACTATCTGCAAAACTCAACAATAGCAGCCAATAAACCGCTTTTGATCTCACACTACTCCAGAGACGGGGAGTGGGTATTTGTAGAGGCAAGTTTTGCTTATGGTTGGGTAAAAAGCAGAGATATAGTAAAAATTCCAAAAGAGTACACGCAGCGTTATCAAAAAGCAAAACAGATGTTTTTTATTAAAGAGTCGATCCCTGTTTATGATAGTTTTCACAATTTTCTTTTTCGATCAAAGATTGGAATGATGCTGCCTGTTATTGAAGAGGGTGAAAAGAGTGCAACACTTTTGACAATAAGCAACTATAAAAACAGCATTGCACTCTATAATAAAAGCAGTATAGCAAGGGAGTACTTGCATGAAGGTATTTTGCCTTTTAGTGCTGCTAATATTGTAAAAATTTTTCATGAAGTGGCTCATGTAAAATATGGATGGGGTGGAATGTATGGTGATCGTGACTGCTCCTCTACACTTCGAGATTTTTATGCCCCTTTTGGGATCTGGTTACCACGGAACTCTTATGCACAGAGTAAAATCGGCAGAGTTATTTCACTCAAAGGTTTAAGTAAGCGTGAAAAACTGCAAAAGATTACAGAGGAAGGTATCCCTTTTGAGACACTTTTGTATAAGCGGGGACATATCTTGCTTTATGTCGGTATTAAAGATGGTAAAGTGATTGTTTTTCATAATACATGGGGTATTAAAACAAAAAAAGATCAAAAAGAGGGAAGATTTATCATTGGAAGACCTGTTTTTAGCACTTTGGAGTTTGGAAGAGGTGTCAAAGATTATGATGAAGAGAGTTCATTGCTCTCCCATCTTCAAAGTATGAATATTGTAACAGCTTATTAATTAGGCTTTTATATCTAAAAGTGAACCAAACATTGCATCTTGTGTTTTTATGGCTGAAACATTTGCTTTCTCTACATTTTCTATAGTGATTTGATCTGTCAACTCTTTTGTCAGATCTGTTTGACTCTTTGTTGACCCATTGTTGTCAACACTCTTTAGAGATGCTGTAACAGATGTTTTATTGTCAACAATATTTGTCTCAGTTGGAATAAAACCATCTCTATTGACATTAGCAATATTATTTGCATTAACATCCATAAAAGTTTGGTTTGCCTGTAAGGATGATAGATTCATTGAAATACTCATAAGCAACTCCTTTTCTTAATTATAGCACAAAATTGTAATATATTTGTAGAATGCTTTGGAGTATGGTTTTGAAGCAGATACCCAATAAGGGTATCTTTAGTGAAGATCAGCGTTAAGTTTTACTTCTCTTGTAGAGCGTGAAGCTGTTATTTCACCTGTTAAAGAGTTTTGTCTGAAGTGAAGACCGTTAAGGTTTGCAAGTTGTTTTCCTTTGAAGATCTCACCTTCAATGCCTATACCTTTGTTAACTTCTTTGATTTTCTCTAATTCAGCTGGGTAGATACCGATTTTTGTACCCTCTAAGATAGCAATACCTGCATCAATGATACAGCCGTCACCTAAAGGAATACCACAAACAGAATTTGCACCTAAGAGACAGTTTTTACCAACGCTGA
>Ga0256843_1003000_pt1 | contig 11972 bp, 13 predicted proteins | sample AlvinellametaG_FD_191572 | JGI IMG/M metagenome (GOLD analysis project Ga0256843, IMG submission 191572) | Pompeii worm associated microbial communities from hydrothermal vent at the East Pacific Rise, Pacific Ocean - Alvinella | ecosystem: Host-associated > Annelida > Integument > Unclassified ... | reverse complement strand
TTCGACCGTATCGTCGTAGTAGCTGCCGTCGATCATCCTCGCCATGGCGCAACAGGCGACTTTCGGCATCAAGACCCGTTTTTCGGGAGCAATCACCTTGACACTCTGCCCCATGAAGCCCACACCGCAGAAGACTACCCAGGGATTGGGATCGGCCTTGCATTTGCGGGCCAGTTCCAGACTGTCGCCGGTGATATCGGCCATTTCGAAGACCTCGTCCCGCTGATAGTAGTGGGCGACGACGGTCACGTCCAATTCGCGTTTCATGCGCTCGATCTCGGCGCGGTAGTCGATACTCATGATCTCCGGAGTCCTTCTTTGATAAAGTTTTGTGAATTCTGGATTATACACTATGAAATGACCTCACCCACTTTTCGATAAAATACGGAGCGCAAACGCGAAACTCTATCGGTAAATGATTACCCCAATATTAGGATTTGATCGTATGGAACTTTTGACCAATTTCAACATTCTCTTCTATCTGGCCGCCTACCTCATCGCCGGTATCCCCTTTGGCTACCTGCTGGCCAAGCTCGTCGCCGGCGTCGATATCAAGCAGGAGGGCAGCGGCAACATCGGCGCCACCAACGTCCTGCGGGTCCTCAAGGAGCGTGACCCCTCCCTGGCCAAAAAGCTGGGCGCCGCCACCCTCTTCCTCGATGCGATCAAAGGGGTCGTCGTCATCCTCATCGCCAAAATGATGGGAGCCGAGCCCTCCACGCTCTGGACCCTCGCCGTCCTGGCGGTCTGGGGCCACTGCTTCAGCATTTTTCTCAATTTCGAAGGGGGCAAAGGGGTTGCCACGGGCTTCGGCGTCCTGCTGGTGATGCTGCCGATTCCCACGCTCATCGCCCTCGTCGCCTGGGCCGTCGCCGCCAAAACGATCAAGATCTCTTCGCTCTCTTCTCTGATCGCTCTGGCCGTTCTTCTGGCCGCCAGCTACCTTCTCTATCCGGCCGGCATCCCCGGCATCGGCACGCACGCCCCCGTCTGGGTCATCGCCATCACCGTCTTCTACAAGCATATCCCCAACCTCGTCCGCCTGCTCAAAAAAGAGGAGGCCCCCGTCGCATGACGATCCGGATCGAGGAGCTCCGCTTCAAGACGATCATCGGTCTGCTCGACTTCGAGCGGGAGAGGGAACAGACGGTGATCGTCGATCTGGAGATCGACTACGATTTCCTCCCCGGCGACTTTCTGGACTACGCCGCCATCGCCGATACGGTCACGGAGCACATCCGACAGAAACGTTATGAGCTCCTCGAAGAGGCTCTCCTGGGCCTGGAACGGGTCCTCCATCACACCTATCCCGCCATCCGCCGTCTGAAATGCCGCATCACCAAACCCCATATCCTTCCCCACGCCCGGGTCTCCGTCTCCCACGATATCACATTCGCATAGCGGAAGAAGCGCTGACCCCGCGACTCCAACCCCGAAAAGATGGAAAAAAAAGAAAAAAATTACGAAAACCGGTTTGCTTTTTGTGCTATAATTAAAAAAATCTTAAATGAGCAAAGGCAGACCGATGCGAATTCTCATCATCGAAGATGAAGTAACCCTGAGCAAGACCCTCTCCGAAGGGCTCAAAGAGTTTGGCTACCAGAACGATATCGCCGAGAGCCTGGCCGACGGCCGCTACTTTCTCGACATCCGCAACTACGACCTGGTCCTCCTGGACTGGATGCTTCCCGACGGCAACGGCGTCGACCTGATTCCCGAGATCAAAGAGAAACGCCCAAAAACCGCTGTCATCGTCCTTTCCGCCCGGGACGACAAAGAGAGCGAGATCGAAGCGCTCCGCGCCGGAGCCGACGACTATATCAAAAAGCCCTTCGATTTCGACATCCTGCTCATGCGCATCGAAGCCAAGCTCCGTTTCGGCGGCAGCAATATCATCGAGATCGACGATCTGGTCATCAATCCCGAAGAGGAGAAGATCATCTACAAGGGGGAGACCATCGAACTCAAAGGCAAGCCTTTTGAAGTCCTCACCCATCTGGCAATGCACAAAGATCAGATTGTCTCCAAAGAGCAGCTGCTTGACGCCATCTGGGAAGAGCCCGAACTGGTCACGCCCAACGTCATCGAAGTCGCCATCAACCAGATCCGCCAGAAGATGGACAAACCCCTGGGTATCATCACGATCGAAACCGTCCGGCGGCGGGGTTACCGGTTTTGCTTTCCTCAAAAAGCCTGAGGCTCAACTTTCTGATCAAACTCACCGCCTCGATGGCGGTGCTGCTGGGATTTTTCTCCCTCATTCTCTATACCTATATCAACTACAGTGTCGAAACGGAACTGCGCGCCTCCCTCGTCAAACAGGCCAACTATCTCATCGCCAAGTATCCCGATCTGGAGAAGGCGATCCGGGAGCAGAAGAGACTCCTGCGCCAGACACTCAAAATCGACGTCACGATCCTGCGCGCTCCTTCGGCCCGCTATCAGCCGCTCCATTTCCATACCGTTGAACGGGACGGTCATACCTATCTCCAGGCCTATTTCCCCCACAACTTCAGTCGACAGAGCTATCTGGTCCTGAGTGCCGATATCACCCAGCAGAAGAAGATGCAGAACAAGGTCTTTCGCGCCATTGTCCTGCTCAATGCCATCGCCATGATCCTGATCCTCCTCTACGCCTTCATCCTTTCGGGAATGCTTCTGAGTCCCATCCGCTACTTCTCCCGCAGGCTGGAACGGATGAACGAAAACATCCTCGAACCGCTGAATCTGGAGGAGATCCCGCCCGAATTTCACCCCCTGGGACGCTCGATCAACTCCCTGGTCGCCCGGATCAAAAGCTTTCTCCTCTACAAAAAGGAGCTCTTCGTCGGCACCGCCCACGAACTCAAAACACCCCTGGCGGTCATGAAGACCCGTTCCCAGGTCGCCCTGATCAAACAACGCAAAACTCCGGAGGATCTGGAACGGGTCCTCCGGGAAAATATCGGAACGATCGACGATATGAACCGGATCATCGGGGCGATTCTGGAGTTTGGGCGGGCCGAGGGGGCCCAGTTTGAAAAGCCGGAGACGATCGATCTCATCGACTTCATCCGGAACAAAGCCGACGAGTATGCCCTTCTGGCGCGTTCCGAAGGCAAAACCCTTCGCACCCGTCTCTACCCCCGTCACCTGAAACTCACCATCCAGCCGCTGCTCCTGACCCAGATCCTCCAGAATCTGATCCAGAACGCTCTGCGCTTTACCCCGCGGGGGGGAACGGTCTATCTCTTCTCCTATATCAAAGACGACCGCTTCGTCATCAAAGTGCGTGACGAAGGGCCCGGCATCGACGAATCGATCGATCTCTTCGCCCCGTTCAAGCGCGCCAAGGAGTCTCCCGGCGCGGGATTGGGGCTCTTCCTCGTCAAAAGCGCCGCCGATGCGCTGGGGGCCACGATCACCCTCAAAAACCGCCGGGACGGCAAAGGCACCGTCGCCACCTTCTCCCTCCCGCTCGAAAAAAACTGACCCCGCGCCCGTTTTCATCCTCCGATTAAGCAACGATAGGCTATAACTCGGAAATCAATTTTACTGACGAGGATGAACATGGCACTACTGATTACCGACGACTGCATCGCCTGCGACGCCTGTCGCGAAGAGTGTCCCAACGAGGCGATCGAAGAGAACGATCCGATCTACATCATCGATCCCGACCGCTGTACCGAATGTGTCGGCTTCTTCGACGAGCCGCAGTGCATCGCCGTCTGTCCCGTCGACTGCATCATCCCCGACCCCGACAATGTCGAGAGCGTCGAGGAGCTGAAATTCAAGTTCAAACAGCTCCAGGAGGAGCTCTAGGCCCCGATGCCCAAGCGCGTCGCCGTCATCGATATCGGCTCCAACTCCGCGCGGCTGGTGATCTACCAGCGGACCAGCCGTTACGGTTTTCACCTCATTACCCAGCAAAAGAGCCGCGTCCGTATCGGCGAAGGCGCCTACGAACAGGACGGGCGGCTTCAGCCCGTCGGGATCCGTCGCGCCTTCGGTGCGCTCCACTCCTTCACCCATACCCTGCATGAATACAAAGTACGAAAAGTCCACTGCGTCGCCACCTCCGCCCTGCGCGACGCCCCCAATCGCAACGAGTTTCTCCGACTGGTCCGGGAACGGCTGGGTCTGCAGATCCGGGTCATCGACGGAACCAAAGAGGCGGCCTACGGCGCCGTAGCCGCGCTCAATCTCCTGCCCGTCAGCGATACCGTCACCATCGACATCGGCGGCGGCTCCACCGATATGGCCCTGATCCGGGACGGCCGGATCGTCGCGACCCATTCACTGGACCTGGGGACGGTCCGGATCAAGGAGCTCTTCACCGATCCCGGCCGCTCGCTCAAAGAGGCCCGCACCTATATCCGGGAACGCCTCGATGCCCTGCCCGAGAGCTTCCGCACCCCGCTGGCCGTCGCCATCGGCGGAACCGGCCGGGCCCTCGCCCGGGGGGTGATGCTCCGCAACGACTATCCCTTCGACAAGATCCACGCCTTCCGATACGTAGTTAAAAAGGAAAAAGCCTACTTCGAGGCGATCACCAAAGCGCCGATCCGGGAACTCCCCGAACTCTTCATCAAAAAAAACCGCTTCGATACCATCCGGGAGGGGACATTGATCTTCCTGGAGGTGCTGCGACATCTGGGAGCCAAAGAGGTCCTCACCAGCGGCGTCGGCGTCCGGGAGGGGGTCTTTCTCCACGACCTGCTGCGCCATGACGGGCTTCGTTTCCCCCACGGGGTCAACCCCAGTCTCCGCAGTATCAAAGACCGTTTCGACCTTCTCCGCCTCCCCGAAGGGAACAAGCAGCGCATCGGCCGGGCCCTTTTCGAGACTCTGCGGTCCCGTTTCAACGGAACAGAAGAGGAACGCACCCTGCTGCACGATGCGCTGAGCCTCTCCAATATCGGCAAGATGCTGACGATCTACAAGGAGCATCAGCACGCCTTCTACATCGCCATGCAGGAGCTCAACTTCGGCTTCACCCATGCCCAGATGCTCACCATCGCCCTGCTGATGCGCTCCAAAGGCGACAGTCTCTACTACAAACCCCTCTATCGTCGCTACAAGAAACTGCTCCCCGACAAAGAGACCGTCAAATGGCTCAGCTTTGCCTATACCCTGACCCTGATCCTGCACGAAAACTCCTCCCGGGCCGAAATCGGTTTCGAATGGGCGGATGAGCGAACCCTCCGGATCCGAAGCGACCGCCCCCTCTACCTGGCCCATGAAGCGATCGCCAATATGGAGAAACCGGGAAAGACCGAGGTAGAGATTCTCGACGGGTGGGATGAGAGCTGCAGCGGGGAGATCTAGTCGTTCTTCCCGACCTGTGGGCTTTTTTTGACCATCCATTTTTTGAAAGGCTGCAGCGAGTCGATATATTCGGCGACATCCTCGATCTCCTTTCCCGTCAGCCGCAGAGTGGGCATCGCATTGGCGCTGTATCCGAATCGACGGTACATCCTGCCGGGATCGGAAACATAGGCGATCACATCTTTTTTCCGCCGGGTATAGGAGACCAGATTGAAATCCCGTCCCAGTCCACCGGTCATATGAACGCTGTGGCACTGGGAACAATTACTGTAGTAAACTTTTTTTCCGTTTTCAATGTCAGCTCCGTGGAGAATGGAAAACAACGTCGAAACAAGAAGCGTTCCTTTGATGAAACGATGCATAAAATATCCTTTGACCATCCCGTCAATTCGCAATGGCCTTTTGATGTGTATAATGATAATAGATATCACTATACACAAATAGGACAAAATTACTCTTATTTAATCTGTGCCTCTCATTGTTAATATCATATTTTCCCCCTCCAGAGAAACCATCCCGGTACCTGTAGCAGGAAAGAAGGTTTATACTCTTTTGAGACAGGACATAGTTTTGGCAGAAATTTTGTCGATAGGATCGACACAGATACGGGAACGACCGATACATCCCCCGAGTCAAAATCCTCTCAGCGGCAACGCCGCACGAATCGGTCCAGAGCACGGTGTTTGAGAATCAGAAAGTAGTCCGCTTTTCTGGCATCGTCGCAACGGCGTTCGAAACCCGCTTTCCGGTAGGAGATGATGAAGACCGTCTTGCCCGCCTCGGTAAAACGGCGATAGGCGCCGCACTCGCCGTAGCGGTAGCAGGACTCGTTGACCGCGAAATCGAACGCGTCGACCAGTCTGCCGATCTGGGCATTGTCGTTTTTCAGACCGACAGAGAGATTGAGATCGTGCGCCGTCTCCGCCAGCATCCGGTTGTAGCGCAGTTGATCCCGTGCCGTCAGATCGAAGCCCGTATCGTTCGTATAACCGTCGACATTGTCGGGATCGACACCGTCACAGCCCTTGGCCCGGGCCCGCTCCATCCGGCGGCGCATCAGCGGCGCCAACTGATCGATCTGCCGGATATCGAGCCAGCGTTCTCCCGGCCATCCGTCCAGCTTCTTCCCGAGAAGCGCCTCGGGAAACGCTTTGGCATCGCTGCGCCAATCCTCCCAGCTCCCCGCGCTGAAGTAGCAGATGACGATATGCCCCTCCCTTTTGAGTGCGCGGATGACCGAGGCGTTGGTATCCTCCATATCCAGATCCATCACATCAAATCCCCGGCTTCGGAGATCCTCTGTCTCACTGTACTGGAGGTTGAAACTGTCGCCCGGCTCGGGACGGACATAGGAGCCCGTCTCCCCGTCGGAGCGAAACGGACACCCTTCCAGGCGCAGAGCGAGATAGTCCAGATCGAGCACATCCTCCAGCTTCCGCCCTTCCAGACGCAGACGGAAACGCCCCTGCGTATCACTCCAACGGCGGGCCGCCCCCAGCGGGACCGTCTCGGACTGCCAGATCCAGTCCCGCTCCCCGTTGCGCCAGCGGACCCGGTAGCGGCCCTCTTCCGCCTCCCATACGGAGAGATTCCAGCGATCGACGGAGCGGGGATTGCCTTTGGCGTTGAGCGTCAGATAGCTCCGGGCACAGCTCCGAACCGACGGCTCTCCCACTATATCGAAACGGGCCCGGAACCGTCCCTGATCATCCGGACTCATTTCGATATAACGCCGCCAATTGTCCGCCGTACCGTTCTGATCCTCCCGGCGCAGAGCGGCCAGCGGCGTATCGCTCGCCGAACCCCGGCTGACCCTCATCCGTCGGGGGTAAAGCGTCCTGATACGGGTGAAGGGGCTCCAGAAGTTGCCGCTCATGGTCAACAAAGAAAGCAGAGCCAACGAATCTTCGTAGTAGTCCTGGTGGCGTTTCCGGACACTGCGGTAGATCCGGTCGAGCCATGCCCGGTGCCGCGGATCGTTCATCGCCGCGACCCCCAGCGGTGCGACAAAGGCGCTGCTGAAGTAGTCGCTCCCCTCCACCGGACTTCCGTCGAGATCATATCCGGCCCGAAAAGCCTTCGCATCGCCTCCGGTCGTCTCCCGCGCCCATCGGTTGAGTTTCCGCACGATCCGGCGCGATAATGCCCGTCCGCTCCAGAGCGCATCCCATCCGATCCGCATCGGCACCCGGCAGGCGTTGTAATAATACGCCCCGTCATGAGGGCCCTCCAGGAAATCGGCGGGCGCCGGCCGGGGACGGTGATCCTCCGCACTCCTCGGTACAAAGAAATCCGGCACCAACCCCGTTTTGGGCGCGAAATCTCTCTGCAGACGCTCCAAGGCGCGCAGCGACGTCTCCGCGACCCCGCGCCATCGGGCTGCATCTCCCGCCTGGACGAAAGTCTCGAACCAAAGCGGCATCAGGTCGGAGCTGCGGTTGGTGTACTGGTTGTAACGCTTTCCGTCGGGATCGACCCAATCGCCGAGCATCGGCAGACGGCTTTGCGGTCCGATCGTCGAACGCTCGATCGCCCGCATCACCGTCCGGGCGGCACTGCGGTAGTCGACCGATCCGCCGCTGCCCCACTGCCGATCCGCCAGCAGCAGCGCATAGGCGATATCCGCATCCCCGTCAAAGGCACTGTCCTCCCGGTGATCCGGGTCCTCCGTCCGGTAGCGCCAGGACATCAGGTCGGGATCGATCGTACTGGGATGTTGCCGGCTGAATCGCCAAAGTCCGTCGAAAATCTCCTGCGCCTTCGGATCGGCGCCCGCCATCCAGGCGGCGATCAGCATCCCATAGCCCTGCGACTCCGAGGTCGTCGTCCCGTGCAGCCGCTTCCCCGGATGACCCATCGCGACCCGGTAGAGCGGACGACCCGCGTCATCCTCCCCCTCACGGACCAGATACTCCCGCTTCCAGTAGTCATAGAAGCGGCGGACATCCTCATCCATCGTCTCCCGCTTCAGCGAAGGCAGGATGGTTCCCGACCCGTAGTGCAGATGCTGCGGAAAAGGCAGTCGGGGCTTCGCCGCCCACAGGGCCGCAACCCCCAACAGCAGAATCCACACGCCTCGAAACAGTCGCAGCATGCTCTCCTCCTCTACTCCCAATCTTTCGGAATCCGGTTCTCCTCGGCCATCGCGGCGAAGTGCTCCAGCTCTTTGCGGCGGAGGATACGGATGATGTTGGTCGTACCGGGGACGCCCGGGGGATCGCCCGCGGTGACGACGTAGTTGTTCTCTTTTTTCAGGACGCCGGTCTCCAGCCCCTTGTGAATGACATCGATCATCATCTGCCGGGCGCTCTCCGCCGCGGAGAGAAAGGCGGGGACCACCCCCCAGACCAACGTCAATTGCCGGGCAACGGCCGGATCGTGCGTCACGGCGAGGATCGGCTGCCGGGGGCGGTAGCGGGAGAGCTTGCGGGCCGACTGGCCGGAGGTGGTGATCGCCAGAAGCGCCGTGGCGTCAATATTCTGCAGCAGGTTGACCGCGGACTCGTCGATCACATCCATCTCATCATTGTAGACAAATCGGTGGATCTTGAAGTAGTCATAGACCTCTTCGGCTTCCCGGATCGTCGCCGCCATCGTCTCCACCGCCTCGACCGGATACTCCCCGATGGCGCTCTCCTCGGAGAGCATCAGACAGTCCGAACCGTCGAGGACCGCATTGGCCACGTCACTGATCTCCGCGCGGGTCGCCCGCTCGGCATGGGTCATGCTCAGCAGCATCTGCGTCGCGGTGATGACCGGTTTGGAGGCCTCGTTGGCTTTGGCAATCAGCATCTTCTGCACTTCGGGGACCCGGTAGTAGGGGATCTCGATCCCCAGATCCCCGCGCGCGACCATCAGCCCGTCACTCGCTTCGAGGATCGCGTCGATGTTTTCCACCGCATCGAACTTTTCGATCTTGGCGATGAGATGCTGGCGGCCGCCCAGAGAGGTGACCAGCGCCCGGGCCTTGCGCATGTCCTCCCCCGTCTGGACGAAGGAGATCGCCATGAAGTCGACCCCCTGCTCCACCCCCCAGGCGATATCCCGACGGTCCTTCTCGGTCAGGATCTCCATATCGAGCCGGGTATCGGGGAAGTTGACCCCCTTGCGCGACGAGAGCATGCCGCCGCTGATCACCTCGGTCCGCACTGTTTTGCCGATACCGACCACCCGGGTACAGATGATCCCGTCGTAGAGATAGATCAGCTCTCCCACTTTGAGCTTGTCGAGCAGCTCGGGATGGTTGAGACTCACCACCAGATGATGCGGCTCGACGAAATCCCCCACCACCTCATCGCGGACAAACTCGATGATATCGCCCACCTGAAGTGTCACGTCGTGTTTGAGCTTGCCGATACGCACCTTCGGACCGCTGATGTCCTGCAGAACACCGACAAAAAAACCGGTCCGTTTCGCCGCTTCCCGAATCCGTTCCAGCGACTCCCGGTGGTAATCATGATCGCCGTGGCTGAAGTTGAGCCGGAAGAGGTTGACCCCCGCCCGGATCATCGCCTCCAGACGCTCGACCGAATGGGAAGCCGGACCGACCGTCGCCAGAATTTTGCACCGTTTTTTCATTCTATCGCTCCTTACAGGATCCTACCGGAGAATCCACAATATTTCATAACGCTCCGGCAGGCGCGTCAACGCGATCCAGAACGAAAAGAGCAGGGTCACAGCCAGAAACACCCAGAGCGCCCACCGACTCCGAATCGCGAGATAGCCGCCGACAAAGCCCGGAATCAAACCGCCGATATGGGCGCTCAGATCGATCCCGGGCATCAACAGGCCCGCCAGAAGATTCAGTCCCAGAACAGCACCGAACTCTTTCATAAAGAGACGGTAGCGTCGACCGAGCCGACGACGGTGAAAGAGCGCATAACCTCCCATCGCGCCGAAAAGACCGAAGATCGCACCGCTGGCACCGATGACGACGGAGACGGGATGGACAAAGAGGGAAAAAAGAAATCCCAGGAGACCGGAGGCGAGATAGATCGCCAGCATCACCCTGCTGCCGAAATAGAGCTCCGTCATCCGACCGACGATAAAGAGCGAAAGCATATTGAGTACCAGATGCTCCAATCCCCCATGAAGGAACATGGCGCTCAACAGCCGCCACCACTGGCCGTCTGCGACGACCGCCGGTCCATAGAGCCCGCCGCACGCGACAAGAGTCCGGTTGTCGATCGTGCCGAAACTTCCGGCACAAAAGGCACTGAACAGATAGACAAGGAGATTGGTCAGAATCAGCAGCGCCGTGAGAGGAGTCTCCCGCGCAAACTCCCGCATCAGAGCTGAACGATCGCCGCCGGGAAGATGATGCCGTCGATTCCGAAGCGGGCCATCGTCTCAATCTCCCGCTCCGACTCCACCAGGACCAGAATCTTCGTATCGAAGAGATACTCCTCCGCGATCTTCTGGACCTCGATCGCCTGTTCATGCTGACAGACGATATAGGCGGCGCCCAGGGCATTGGCCAGCAGCGCCTCCTTGAGCGTCCCGATCGTCACGGCAAAGGAAAGATCGTTGCTCCGGCAGTGGCGGACAAGTTCGATGGAGACGTTGAGCGGTTCGAGCAGCAGTATATCCCCCGGCGCGCTCCGCTCGATCTCGTCACGGGAAAAGACTTTGACAAAGCGGTTGTGATCGACCCAGGGATGTCCAAAGATCAGCATCGGAAAACTCCTTCTCTATGTTCCGGGAAGACACTCCCGGGAGCAGTAATACTTCCCCTTGTAGAAGAGGGCTTCTTTTTTGACGACATAGGTGGAACAGGTCGCACACTCCACCATCGTCTCCTCCTCCCGCTCTTCCTCACGGGATTTTTTCTCACCCTTTGCACTCTTTTGGGGAAGAATCCGTCCTCCCGCAAAACGGTAGAGGGCATAGAGGACGCCGCCGATGATCAGTAGTTTCAGCCACATCGGTCCGACCGTCTTTTAGGCATCGGCGACCGTGCGGGCGGCCGGATAGGCTTCCAGACGTTCGACGGGAATCGGTCTGCCGGTTTTTTCACAGATACCGTAACGCCCGTCGTCGATCTTTTTCAGGGCATGTTCCACTTCGCCCAGCTGTCGCTTCAGATCCTCCAGCAGACGCTGATCGATCGCGTTCTGCGCATCCAGTTCCGCCAGATCTCCCCGGTCTTCGGCTTCGGCCGCCGACGCATCAAGCGCCTGCGTATCGGAAGCGACTCCGTCGATCGCTTTGAGCAGACGCTCCCGCTCCCGCAGCAGCAATTTCCGGAAATACTCCAGGTCCAGATCGGTTCGTTTCGCCATTGGGCTCTCCTTGAGTCATATTCCTATAAGCGGTATGATAGCACGATTCGTTCAACCGCTTCCTTCCGACCGCCTCCGATCGGGAAGAGAGTACGCATCAGCGGCGAAAAAGCAGATAACGACGGGGCGGACGCTCTACGATCCGGATCTCGGCCCCCGCCTCCACGTCCCGAAGCTCCTCGTCGAGACGGCTTCCCTTGTAGAGCAGATAGCGGGTCGCATCGTCGGCGAGATGTTCGGTCAGCCGCAGGAGCAGTGCCGTGTCGGTCACCGCACGGGAGCTGACAAGGGCGAAAGGCTCGTGCCGCAGCTGCTCTACCCTCGTCTTGGCCACCGTCACCCGCCGCAATTCCAGTTCCAGCACCGCCAGACGCAGGAAAGCCG
>Ga0256843_1002999_pt1 | contig 11976 bp, 12 predicted proteins | sample AlvinellametaG_FD_191572 | JGI IMG/M metagenome (GOLD analysis project Ga0256843, IMG submission 191572) | Pompeii worm associated microbial communities from hydrothermal vent at the East Pacific Rise, Pacific Ocean - Alvinella | ecosystem: Host-associated > Annelida > Integument > Unclassified ... | reverse complement strand
AGTGGCTCATTTTTATAATTTAAATATTCTCCTGTAAATTTATCATATAAAAATACTTTTTTATTATCATAAAAATATATATCTTCACATTTAAGATTATGTGTTATTTTATAACTGTTAATTTGCTCATTTTTATATAACTTTAAGTTATTAGCATCTTCAATTAATGGAGATAAATATACAACTTTTTGTTTTGGATTTTTAATGTTATTAAGTTTGATTAATCTTGATAGTATCAATCCTCTTGAATTATCATTATTATATTCAAAAATTTTATGAGCTTCATCTATAAATAATATATCAAACTTTCCACCCTTATTAAGTAATCTTATAGCTCTTTCTTGTGTTAATATTCCTATAAATTTTTCATCATTATTATACATTTCATCATGAAGTATTAATTTATATGGTAGATTTAGTTTTTTAATATTTTTAAATGTTTGCATTAACAATGATTTTGTTGGTACAATAATACCTATTTTAAAAAATTTTTTTCTTAACAAAAAATTTTCAATCAAAGAACTTTTTCCAAATGAAGTTGGAGCTATATATACAAGTGTAGACGCATTAGAATTTAATAACGATTTAATAGAGTTGTGCTGTTCTAATGTTTCAATATACCCTTCTTTTTCATTAATAAATTTTGTTTCTATTAAACTTTGAGTAATAACATTTGAAATAGTCTCTATTTCAATTTTTTTAGTCTGAACTAAAGTATCACAAATAGGATAAAAACCTATTTGTAAGCCAATATCATATAAAGGTTTATAATCTTCAAATAGCAACGAATATTTAACTATAATGTAATATGCTAATCTAAAATAACTTTTAAATCTTTTATCTTTATTATAAAAATTAAAAAATAAAATTGCACATAATAAAATAAATTTTTGTTCTTTATAAGATATATTTTTATCTTGTAAAATTAATTTTGAAAAAATTTTTTTAAATTCTTCTGTATTTTTTAATGCTGTTAATTGTTTTTTTTCTATTGATTTACTATATTTTTTCATTTATATACTCTATAAAGTCATTTATTGATTTTTTATTTATACATAAAACATTCATTTTTTTATATTTATATTTTTTAATTAACTTTTCTAACTTTTCTTGCAAATTGTCACTATCAATTTTTTTCCATCTCTCTTCTAAAAATAATGTGGAGCTTGGTATAACATTAAAGTTTTTTATATCTTCATAGTTTTTTTTATTAAACCTTTTTCTAAACTCTTTTAAATTTTGTAATAAAGTTTTATTATCATTAACATCTGCGACCTTTACATGATTTACTGCATTATCCCATGGACTTATAGGATTTCCTCTACTATCTTGCTTTTTTCCACTTAATTTATCTCTAATATCTCGATAGGCTTCTGAAATATTTGCATTATGATTTGCTGTCTTAGTAGAAAAAATACTTGACTTACTTTCATATATCCATATTTCATCTCCAACTTTATAAAGCCCATCAAAACCTTTTTTCATAGAGCCTTCCTCTTCTAAATTTTCAAAAATAAAATGTTGTTCATAATCTAAACTATTAATATACAAATGACATATAAATTCTGCAATATATCCTGATTTTTTATTTTTATCTTTACCTATTAACCAAGTTTTAATCTTTTCTTTAATAAGATCAATATCTTCATCATCATAAGTACTATTATAAATAGATACTATTTTAGAATCAATATAATCTTTAAAAGATTTATTATAATTCTCAATATTAATAAAATGAAATATAAGCTTATTTGGTATAACTTCAATAATATCAATATCAAAAATTTTATTCATTATTTCACCCTAACCTGCCCATTCATAAGCATAGGCAAAAGACAATCTCTTAGGTTTGAGAGTTCTTTATTCTCTTTTGCACTAATAAGTATTCTATCTATTGATGATTTTATAAACTCATGAAATTTTTTCAATAAATCATCATTCTCTAAAGTTAGCTTTAAATCTTCATATATTCTTGAAATATCATCATCTTTTAGATTTTTTCTGAGTTTATCTGTTTTATACTTTTGTTAAAAATATCTGTAAAAATATCTGTATCACTATCCCATTTAGTATTTTTTAGTGAAATATACTCATAACCTAACCTTGTTAAGTGTAAAATAGAGGGTATTTTTACTCTTGAGTCTTCATTAAACTTCATTTATTCTGCTTTTATTTAAAATTCCTATATTATACAATTTAGAGTTTAAGTTTTGAGTTTAATTCAAATTTCGCACATACTGTCTTCGTTTTTTTAATACCAGATAAAACTTTCTCATTTACTCTAAATTTTTTACAGAAAAACCTTTACTCAACTTTTTATTTAATTTCTGGGGTTATCACTTTTTATCATCGTATCAGATTTACAAATAGCATAAGTTTCATCATTAATATCCTTGTAGTTTGCTATCTTCTAAATTACTCTTATTTTATCACATTAACTTTAATTAGTAGAGTGTAAAAGTAAATGGAAAAAAGAAGATTAAAGAGATTTTATAGTTAGGACTCTTTTACTCTTTTAATCATCTTATTTAGGGCGTAATCGTCTATTTTTACATCTTTATTTCCGTTTGTTACTTCATATAGGTTTGCTACCATTTTTTCTATATCTTTACTTTTTGTTATATGAGGATAGAGGATATTTAGAGCATCTTCATAATCATCAAATAGTCTATTTTTATATGATAGTTTGCCATTTTTTGAGACTCTAAATAGTCCTGGAATTAAAATAACTGCTCCTGCACCTAATATTAATCCTAGCGCTAAAGCTCCAAATATAGTGCTTAGTGGATATCCGCTGGAATATTTTCTTTTATAGTAGTATTTATCTACCAAAAGTTTTTCAACTTTTTTGATATCTTTAGACTCAATATTACTATTTTGTTTTATTTGAATTGATGATTGTTTTATTTTGCTTAGTTCAGCACTTTTAATAGAGTGTGGTGTGGTTTTATTTTTATTATTTAAAATAGAGGTAATACTATTTGTTCTATTTATTTTTACAATTAATGGTTTTGTTTTTAGGGTATATACCTTTTTGCTATCTGGATTATATACTTTTAATCTAATTGATGGAATTGCAAAATCTCTATCTGAAATAAATACATATTTTTGTGTTAATTTAGAGATTATTATACCTTTTTTTACAATATGCTCTATTTGTGGGTCTTCTTTATATGTCGTAATGTTATCTATATTGATATCTGGTAGTTTAAAATTATCTAAATTACCTATACCTATTACTCTAATAGTATAATTATATGGTTTATTAGCTCTTGCTCTTTTTGTATCTGTAAATGTTTCTAATTTAAATTTACCTATTAAATCAACACCTTTAGGAGCTGGTTTTACTCTAATTTTTAATCTATTTGTAGATATCTTTTTCCACTCTATATCTGTTCCAAAAAACCCAAATGGACTTTGTACTTGTGGAGTTAGCTGTATGCCTATTTTTGCTTTTGCTGGATTAATTGTAAAGGTACCACTCTTTTTAGGTGTTACTATATATTCAATAGTTCTTATAACTTTATCTGTATTTTCTTCTATCTCTCCTTCTCCAATAGGTTTTGCTCTAAAGTTTTGAAACTCTGGAGGAGTATATTGCAAATCTGAGCTACTTAGATTTATTGGCTCAATTAGCTCTACTTTTACTATAAACGACTCTCCTACCACAACCTCTTTTTTATTGGTACTCATTTTAAAAATAAAGTCTATATTGTTATTTGATTTTTGAGGATTAATATCTTTTTTATTTGCTATAGTATCTTTAGCTTGTGGCTGTTTTAATATAGGTTTTTTTTCTGCTATCTTCTTTTTAGCTTCTATTTTTTGAATTGGTTTTTTAGGTTGTGCCTCTTTTTTAGGTTGTACCTCTTTTTTATCTTTAGCTTTTTTTGTTTTAGTTGTCTCTTTACTCTTTTTAGGTTCTTTCTTTTTATCTATAATCTCTTTTTTTGGCTTTTTTTCCTCTTTTTTAGATGGCTTTTTACTATCTGCTATTTTTACTCTAAAGGGTACTGTTTTAAACTCTTTTTTATTAATTTTAAAGGTAAAAGATTTAATATCAAATGTTTTAGTTGGTTTAATTGTATAAGTAATAGATCTTTTAACTAAGGGCTTTTTTTTACCGTTTGCTTCATCTACTCTATAAGATACAGAGGCTTTTTTAGAAAGAACTTTATATCCGCCAATCTCTTTTATATTAGGAAACTTAAATTTAGAGCCTTTTTTAGCTTCTCCTCCTATCATTATTTCAACTTTATCTCCAGCTTTTATATCTTTTTGTTTAACAGATACAAAAACTCTTGGTACTTTTGCATTAAGCAAAATTGTTAAAAATCCTATTAAAAATATAGTTATAAACTTTTTCATTCTATCTCCTACCATGGCTTAAGCTCTTCTTTGTTGTTACTATTACCATTTTTACTATTTATTTTATACATTAAAACCGGAATATTTTTATCTTTTAGTGCTTTATTTAGCATACTTTTTAACTTTTTTTGAAGTCTATTCTTCTTCTCTAACTCTTTTAATTTTTTAAGCTCCTCTTTTGTTAGTTTTTTATCTTTATTTGTGTCTTTTTTAGATTTTTTATCTTTTTTACCATCTTTATTTTTATCTTTTTTGCCCTTACCTTGTTTCTTCTTTTTCTTCTTTTTTTCCTCTTTTTTAGGTTTATACTTCATTTTATATGCTAAATCTAAATTATGATGAATATCTTTATCATCTTTTATTTTTAGAGCTATTTTATAAGCAAAAATCGCATTATCCCACTCTTTTAACTTAAAGTAGCAGTTTCCTAGATTATAAATTCTATTGGCTTCATCTACGCCATCGCCCATAGCCTTTTTATAATAGCTAATAGCCTCTTTATATTTACCAAGTTTATATAGTGTATTTGCAATATTATAGTTAATTTGTGGGGTATCTTGATTTAGGGATTTAAACTCTCTTAAAGCCTCTTTATAAGCACCCTCATTATATAGCTTTTTTGCAAGTGATATTTTATTAAAATCAAATAAAGTTGCATAACTAGAAGATAGTAAAATAGCTATTAAAAGTATATATTTAAACATTTAACTATCCCCTCTTTTTGATACTTCGCTAAATTTTGGTTTTCTTTTTGGTATTGAACTAAATGCAATTAAAAGTAAAATTGCAGCTAACAATAGAGGATAATAGAAAAGTTCTACTTTATTTTGAACTTTTAATACTTTTTTGCCTCTAATATATGCAATATTATTATCTATCTTCTTAGATAACTCATCTATATCATCTTTTCCATAATCTGCTATTATATAGTCTCCTCCACTCTCTTTTGCAATTTTGCCTAACTTTTCATTTAATTTACTAACTACTATTTTCTCATTTTTTAAAATAGCTTTGCCTTTGTTATCTAATATAGGCGCACCCTCTTTTGTACCAACTAATATGGCATATAGTTTGATTTTTTCTTGTTTAATAATCTTTTCAAACTCTTTTAAATCCTCATTCGCCCCACCATCACTAACTACTATTAGAATCTTTTGTGGTTTATTTTTTAGCTTCTCTTTAGCCACATTGGCTAAGAGTGTAAAGTTAGTAGCACCTTGTAAATAGTAGCTATTTATGCCATCAATAACCTCTTTTAGGGTATCTTCATCTTTTGTCATAGGCGATACTAGATAAACATCTTTAGAGAATGCTAATATCATAACCTCATCATCTATTAAATTGCTTAAAAGCTCTTTTGTTTTAGTTTTAGCAAACTCTAATCTATTTGGATATCTATCTTTTGTTCTCATAGAAGCAGATATATCAAAAGCTATAATATTCTCTAATCCACTAAGCTCTATCTCTTTTTCGCCCTTTAGAATATATGGGTGTCCTATTGCAATTATCATTAAAAAAATTGCTATAAAAAATATTATATTTCTAGCTCTTAAACTTAAACCACTACCCTCAACCTTAATTCTCTCTAATGTCTCTTTAGGAAAGACTCTCTCTATGCCATCTTTATTTGTAAGTACTAAAAATACAAATATAATAAATGGTATAAGCAGTAAAAACATTAGGGGTATATTCTCAAAACTCATTTTGCTACCCCTTTAATACTTTTATAATATACAAATAAAAGCAAAAATATAATTGCAAATATTAAAGGAAAGTAATAGTAGTATGTGTATTGTTTATAGCTCTCTCCTTTAATTTTAGTAGTCTCGCTTTTATCTATTTTTTTGTATATATTTTCCAATAAAGAGCTACTTGTAGCAAGATAAAATTTACCTCTTCCCGCACTTGCTAACTCTTTTAGTTTTGGTACATCTAAATCATCAATACTACCAATACCAATAATATATAGTTTAACTTTAGACTTTTTAACAGCCTCTTTTATTTCTCTAAATTTAGTTACACTCATATTATCAATTCCATCTGTTAGTAGTATTGCTATTTTTGTTTTAGCTTCTGATTTTTCTAATATATATATAGCTTGAAGTAAAGCATCATAAATAGCAGTTCTACTACCAACTAACCCTACTCTTTGTTTGCTTATAATGTATTCTAAATAGCTCTTATCAAAAGTTAGAGGCGAAGCAACAAACGCACTACTTGAGAAGTTTATTAAACCTATTCTATCGCCTTTTCTATCTTTTATAAATTTAGATACAACATCTCTAACCACACTAAATTTATCAAGCTTTGGATTGTTCTCGTCAAATCCTCTATCTAGCATAGATTTACTAGAATCTATTACTAACATAATATCTCTAGCCTCTTTTTTGATATTATTATAAATCTCTACCTTTACAGGAGAAGCAAGAGCAGTAACAAATGCTATAAGTCCAAGCCATTTAAATATATCGCTCCATCTACTCTTTACCTTTTTATTAGATATAAATAGATGAATATATGGCAGATAGATTGCTAAAGATTTAGCAGGACACTTCTTAAAACAAAACCAAAATAGCACTAAAAGCAAAAAGGCGTATGGAAATTCAAAACTATAATGACTCATCACACACCTGCTTATATAGATTATAGTAGTTTAGTGTTTGGCTATCAACCTTAGCTACCTCTTTTTTATATTTAAGCTCATCAAGCTTAGCTCTAAGTTGTCTAAATAGCTCCTTTCTTCTTTTGTCTTTTGCTAAAACAGCTCCATATTTTGTAGCTAAATAAGCAGCCTCTTTAGGATTGCTCCAATCTACATTGCTATACATATAAAAGTAATATTTTTCGCAATCTACTTTACAATTTTTTAGGGCATAATTAAAAGCAACTCTAAATAGTTTATAGCCTAAAAATAGCCCAAAAAGTATAGTTAAAATAAGTAATATCAAAGAGTGGTCATTAATATCAATTAATGGTTTTATATCTCTTAAGCCATCACTCATTTTAACCTCTTTAATAACTGTATATATGGTTCTTGATTTGTATATATTTTTGCAACTCTAGCCCCAATTTCTCTAATATGTTTATATAATTTTTTATCATTTGCTATTAAAGACTCTTTATATACTTTTATGGTCTCTTCATCTACATTACCTCTAAAACTATCTAAATAAGCAGGGTCTATTAATGTAATCTCTCCCATAGGTTTAAGATGTTCTATAAAGTAATCGCGTACAATTATTAAAATTAAATCATGTTTTTTTGCCAATATACTTAAATTATAATCACCTATAAAATCACCAACCATAATAAGCAAAGACTTCTTCTTAACATACTTATTTAAATCGCTAATCCAGCCTTTAGTATTAGCAGGTTTTCCAAGTACTTCAAACTTTAAAACCTCTTCTATCTCTTTATTTACAGCATATACCTTTTTTGATGGTTTTGTTCTTCTATACATTTTATCAGCATATAAGATATGGCTAAATAGGTCTCTATTTTTAACCGCCGAGTAACCTAAAATCGCTAATGTTTCTATCATATACTCATACATAGGTTTAGAAACACCAAAAAATGTAGAACCACTAAGCAAAGTTGATACTACTACATTTAGCTCTCGCTCTTCGTAATAAATTTTAATATATGGCTTTCCTGCTTTTGCAGTTGTTTTCCAATCTATTTTTCTTACATCATCACCAAAAACATACTCTCTAAGCTCTGCAAACTCAAAGCCTTCGCCTTGAAATCTGCTTAAATTACTACCGCTAAGTGAGCCAAAGACCTGCTTTCTAGCCTTTAGTGATATTTGCCTTGCTTTTTTACTCATTAAGGTATTGGAACTGCTGCTAGAACTTTTTCGATAATCATATCTTGGGTAATACCCTCAGCTTGTGCTTCGTAACTTAAAATTATCCTGTGTCTTAAAATCTCTTTTGCAATATAAGCTATCTCTATTGGCGATACAAAATCTTGCCCCTTAATATAAGCAACCGCGCGAGATGCCTTATACATATCTATACTAGCTCTAGGACTCGCCCCAAACTCTATATACTCTTCTATACTACCTAAACCATACTTTTTAGGCTCTCTTGTAGCAAAAATAAGCTCAATTATATACTTCTCTATCTCTGGGTCTAAATGAACATCCATAGCCTCATCTCTAACCCTCATTAACTCATTTTTATCTGCAACTTGCTCTATCTTTCCAAAAGCATTATTAGATACCCTTCTAGCAATCTCTAGCTCTTCTGCTCTTGTGTTATAGCCTACAACAACTTTCATTAAAAATCTATCAAGTTGCGCTTCTGGAAGCTCATAAGCCCCCTCTTGCTCAACAGGGTTTTGAGTAGCCATAACTAAAAATGGTAAATCTAGTTTAAAAGTGTCATCACCAATAGTAACTTGTCGCTCTTGCATAACCTCAAGAAGTGCAGATTGTACCTTTGCGGGGGCTCTGTTTATCTCATCTGCTAAAAGCAAATTTGTAAAAACAGGACCCTGCTTAATTTTAAAAATATTTTTAGTTGGGTCATAAATCTCTGTTCCTATAATATCGCTTGGAAGTAAGTCTGGGGTAAATTGAACTCTTTTAAAATCTAAGCCCAAAGCCTTTGCAAGTGCATTAATAGTAGTTGTTTTTGCAAGTCCTGGCACACCTTCTAAAAGTATATGCCCTTGACATATAAGCCCAACTAGGAGACTCTCTACCATCTTCTCTTGCCCTACAACAACCTTATGAACCTCTTGTCTAATCCTATTAATAGTATCCAATAGACTCTCCTAATTTTAGCTTTAAACTTAAACATAAAAAAACTTCTTGCAAAATTACTCTTTAAAAAAAAGTTATCGCAATAGAGCACTTTTGTAAGAAGTCTAATATAAGTTACAATTTTACCTTATTATGGTTAATTGTAAATTAATGATTTTAAGTAACTAAAATTAAATATTAATTTAACACTTACTTAACAAAAAAAGAGTAAAATATATAAATCTTTTTTATAAAGGTAATAATTATGAAACACATTTTGTTGCTATTATTGATTATAAACATCTCTATCTTTTCTAACAATTTAAGCGATGCTAAATTAAAAAAACTCTCTATTAAAGGGACTAAAATAGCTAAAGTATTTTGTGATACATCAAAATTGCCCAAAAATACTCTAAATTTAGATGATGCATTAACTAAACTAAAAAGCTCAAATGCTTGTAGTAATTTAGATGAGCAAAAATTAAAATTAGTAGCCTACTCATTAATAGCTAAATCTAATCATAAACATAGCAATATAGAGGTACCAGATGGTGCTAAATGTCCTGTTTGTGGAATGTTTGTATATAAATATCCAAAATGGGCTGCTTTTATGGAAATAGATGGAAAAAAACACTATTTTGATGGTGTAAAAGATATGATGAAGTATTACTTCTTTGATGGAGATTTCCAATATGATAGAAGTAAAATTTCTAAAATGCTAGTTACAAATTATTATACTTTAGAGGCAATTAATGCAAAAGATGCATTTTATGTATATGATTCTAAAGAGTATGGTCCAATGGGTAGAGAATTAATACCATTTAGCACACTTAAAGAGGCAAAAAATTTTATAGCAGATCATGGAGGAGAACTAATGAAATTTAGTGATATTACTCCAAAAAATGTTATGGCACTTGATGGAGTAGAGCTAAAGTGATAAAGAGATTTTTTATATTTAGCCTATTTGCTACCATATTATTGGGGTATGTTGTTTTTGATATTTTAATAAAAGATAATACAATATTAAACTCTCAGCTAAAATTTACAAAAGTAACTACAATTATAGAACCAAGCTTTAGTGTAGCACCAATAGAAGATAGATTTTTATATTTAAAAAATTCTCTTAATATATACCCTACCCTACCAAAAATCGATAAAAAAGGATTTGTTTATGCTAAATAGCTTAAAACTCAACTATCTAAGCTTAATGCTATTTAAAGATAAAGCTAGATATTTTGCATTAACTATTGTATCTATAATAGTAGTGTTTCTCTTAAGTTCAATTCTTTTTATTAGTAGTTCTATTAAAGGTAGTTTGCTTAAAAATTTAACTAATCAGCCAGATTTTATTGTGCAAAAAATAGTTGCAGGAACAAGCCACGAAGCACCTCTTAAGTGGCAAGATAAATTACTTGAAATTCCGGGAGTTAGTACTATTAATGCTAGAGTTTATGGAAGATATGCTTTAGATAACTCTAAAAGTGCTTTAATTATAGGAGTTGATTTTTTTGATGAACAAACAAATAAAGAGATTAAAAATTTAATTAAAAATATAAATCTAAAAGAGTTTTTAAAAACAGACTCTATGATTATAGGAGATGGCTTAAATAACTACTTAAAAAAACACTTTTTTAATAGTTCTTATAACTTTTTAACCCCAAGTGGCGATTTTAAAAGAGTTAAAATATATGAAGTATTAGATAAAAAAAGCGCTCTATTTAGTAATGATATTGCCATTATGCCAATTAACTTAGCTAGAAAAATTCTTGGTATAAAAGATAATTTAGCTAGTGATTTTGCACTAAATATTCCAAATGATAGCGAAAAAGCCACTATAAAAGATAAAATTGAAGCACTCTTTTTTGATGCAAGAGTTATTACAAAAGAGCAGATGCAAAAGGCATATGAGAGTTTATATGACTATAAAAGCGGGATTTTTTTAGTAACTTTTTTAATTACACTATTTACATTTACTCTTATTTTATATTTAAGATATACTATTGCAACTTCTATTGAGAAAAAAGAGATAGGTATATTTAGAGCCGTTGGTTGGAGTATAAAAGATGTTTTAAGCTTAAAATTCTTTGAAAATTTGAGCTTAGTACTATTTAGCTTTATAGTAGGTGTTAGCTTAGCTTATATTTATGTATTTAAATTTAATGCCCCACTTTTAATTAATATCTTTTTAGGTGGGGATAATTTAAAAAATAGTCCAACTTTAGAGGTTTTTATAGATTATGGAGTCATTGCTTCTATATTTATAATATATGCTATGTCCTATTTAGCAACTACTCTTATTCCTATCTGGCGTATTGCTATTACTGATCCAAAAGAGGCGATGTTATGATTGTAGATATTAAACATTTATATAAGAGTTATGAGAGTGGTAATCAAGTTTATGAGGTCTTAAAAGATATAAATTTAGAGTTAAAAGAGGGAGAGTTTTTAGTATTAAAAGGGGTTAGTGGTAGCGGTAAAAGTACTCTTTTATCTTTAATTGCAGGAATGGAGAAGCCTACTAGCGGCAAATTAGAGGTTTTAGGCGAACCAATAGCAAAACTGCCAGATTTACATATAAGCTCTTTTAGAGCCTCTAAGATAGGGATGATTTTTCAGCATTTTAACTTAATAGAGAGCTTTAGTGTAGTAGATAATGTAATGCTTCCTCTAGCACCTTTAAATATAAACTTAAAAGATGCAAAAGTTATGGCACTTGAAGCCTTAGATAGGCTAAAAATAAAAGAGTTTGCAACTAAAGATGTAAGACTGCTTTCTGGTGGGCAAAAACAGCGTGTAGCGATTGCTAGAGCAATAGTTACAAAACCAAAACTCTTACTTTGCGATGAGCCAACAGCAAACTT
>Ga0256843_1002998_pt1 | contig 11984 bp, 12 predicted proteins | sample AlvinellametaG_FD_191572 | JGI IMG/M metagenome (GOLD analysis project Ga0256843, IMG submission 191572) | Pompeii worm associated microbial communities from hydrothermal vent at the East Pacific Rise, Pacific Ocean - Alvinella | ecosystem: Host-associated > Annelida > Integument > Unclassified ... | reverse complement strand
CCATGAAGCGCCCTTCGCGCCCGAAACGGGCCATGAAGGTCTCGTTGTCGAGGGTGTTGGTCAGGTTGCAGCGGCCGCCGCCGGTGGCCTTGAGCTTGGCGCCGGGCCGGGAGAGCTTTTCGAGCAGCAAAACCGTCTCGCCGCGCCGTGCGGCGGTGAGTGCCGCCATCATCCCGGCCGCGCCGGCGCCGACGACGATGACGCCGGGGCTCATCCGGCCTTTTCGGACTGCAGCCGCATCCGGGCGTACCAGCGGTATTCCGCCGGGGCGATGCCTTCGAGGAAGTCCCAGAGCGCGGCCGGGGAGTCGCCCTGCATGCTCAGGCCGTAGGAGACTTCGGAAAAGAGCATCGGGCCGTAGTCCGTACCGAGGTCGCGTGCACCTCTGAGAACGGCCTGCGGGTCGAACGGCCCTTCGAAGTTCACGTCGAACTGCAGGAAGTCGTGTACATTATTGGTCGCCGCGAGCAGGCCGTACTGTTTCATGGCGAGCAGGTCGTGGCAGTCGCTGTACTGTTTGTCGTTCCCGAGGTCGTAACTGGCGGTGTAGATATGTCTGTCCGAACCGTTGAGGCGGAACTGGACGAAGCAGAGGGCGACGGTGTGGTCTTTGTAGTCGACGTTGAGGATGGACGGGCGGAACTCGCACGTGATCGCGTTGTCGGCGATCGTCTTTTCGTTGGCGTCGCCGAGCTTGAGCGCGATGAAGGGGATGCCCTGCGTCGTTCCCAGCGGGACGGCCTGGACGTACGAGAGGTTGGCGACGAGGTCCTGAAGGTTCTGCGGCAGTTCGCTGTTGGGACGGGTCACGGGTCAGTCCTTGAGAATGTCGTGCAGCTTCTGGCCGGCGGCGAGGCGTTCGTGCACTTCGTCCCAGCGGTCGTGCTTGATCGCCTTTTTCATCGAGGTGAGTTCGTCCTCGAAGAGGCTGATCGCTTCGAGCAGGTGTTCCTTGTTCTGCCGGAAGACGTCTTCCCACATGACCGGCGAGCTTTTCGCCAGACGGCTCATCGAGCGGAAACCCCCGGCGGCGAGGGCGAGAATGCTGTATTTGTCCTCCTGGTGCATGACGGTGTTCGCCAGCGAATAGGAGATGGCGTGGGGCATGTGGCTGATGAAGGCGGCGTGGCGGTCGTGCTCGGACGCGCGCATATAGTGCAGCCGCATGAACAGGCCGGAAAAGAGGCGCACCGCCGTCTCCTGCTGGAGCTGTCCGGAGTCTTCCATGTCGCAGAGGACGACGACCTTGTCCTTGTAGAGGCCGCTGACGGCGGCCTGGGGGCCGAAATTTTCCGTTCCGGTCATCGGGTGGGCGGTGACGACGTTTTTGCGGATCGACGGCGGGATGGAGGCGGCGATCTTCGCCTTGGTGCTTCCCAGGTCGATGACCGTCGTTTCGGGGCGGAGTCTGCCTTCCATGCTCCGGATGACGGCGACGATGGCGTCGACGGGGATGGCGAGGAAGATGGCGTCGCAGCCGAGGATCTCCTCTTCATCCACCACGGCGTCGACCAGCCCCAGCCCGACGGCGGTTTCGCGGTGTTGGGGGTTGTGGTCGGCTCCCACGACCCGTTTGACGAAAGGGAGCTTGCGCAGGTCCAGCCCCAGCGATCCCCCCATCAGTCCCAGTCCGATGATTCCGATTGTCATCCGTGCTCCTTTGAAGCGGTATTTTAGCGCCCGGAGGGTTAGAAGCGGCTTTTTTACGTGCCATTAACCTCTCAGGTGGTAGAATCCTGTTCTTTAAAAAAAAATCACAGGGTTGGCATGAGAGAGTGGCTTCGTCCGTTGCTGGTGTTGGGTCTGCTGCCGTCGGTACTGGCGGCGCAGATCGTCAAAGAGGTCCATTACGACGGGCTGGTCCACATTTCGCCGGGGGTGGCGGATCAGCTGTTGAAAATCCGGCCCGGTGAGCCGCTCGACGTCGAAAAAGTCGACGAAACGATCAAGACTTTTTTCAAGCAGGGCTATTTCGAGGATATTTACGCGGACATCGACGACAACGGCGATCTGACTTTTCATTTCAAAGAAAAACCGATCATTTCCCGCATCGAACTGCGGGGCTGGAAAGAGAACGACGAAGATGTCAAGCGGGACGTGCTTCAGATAAAAAAAGGGACGCTGTACGATCCCAAACGGCTCGAAGCGGCCAAGAAACGGATCATCGCCGCGCTGTCGCAGGAAGGCAAGATCGATTCCGTCGTCGAGATCGAAACCGAACACCTCGAAAACGGCTCGGTCGCGGTCACCTTCGTCGTCAACGAAGGGGAAACCATTCTGATCGAGAAACTGCGTTACAGCGGGGTGCACGGCCTCGATCCGGAGATCTTCGACGATGCCATCGCCAACAGGGAACACGAGTTCATGGGCTGGTTCTGGGGGCGTAACGACGGCAAGATGATGCTCGACCAGCTCCAGTACGATCCGCTGCGCATCCGCGACGTCTACATGCAGCACGGTTACATGGACGCCAAAGTCGACGAGCCGTTCACCCGGGTCGATTTCGACAACTACACGGCGGACATGAGCTATCAGATTTACGAGGGCGAGGTCTACACGACCAAATCGATCGAACTCTATCAGCAGAAAAAAGTCATCAGCGACGCGGCCTTGCGCGATGTCCTGAAACTGGAAGTCGGAAAACCTTTCAATATCAAGACTTTCCGGGAAGATTCCGAACGCATCAAGACGAAGATCGCGGACATGGGGTACGCCTTCGTTCAGGTGCTTCCGGATCTGCGCAAGGACAAGGAAAACAAGACCCTCGACGTCGTCTACCGGATCGTGCCGGGTGAGAAGGTGTGGATCCGCAACGTCATCATCTCGGGCAACACCCGCACCCTCGACCGGATCATCCGCCGCGAGCTCTACCTGGGGCCGGGAGACCTCTATTCGCTCACCGACCTCAAGGATTCGCGCAACGCGCTGGGGCGGACCGGTTACTTCGAGAGCAACACCATCGAAGAGAAGCGGATCGACGACCATACGATGGATCTGGTCGTCAAGGTCAAGGAAACGCCGACGGGCAACATCCAGCTCGGAGGCGGTTACGGCAGCTACGGCGGGTTCATGCTCAGCGTGGGAGTCAACGACCGGAACATCTTTGGATCGGGGATCAACATGGGGGTCAAGGCGGAGAAGTCGCAGCTGTCGAACAACTACTCGTTCAACATCTCCAATCCCCGCCTCAACGACAGCGATTTCAGCGGAAACTTTTCGGTCTTCTACAGCGACTTCATGTACAACGACTATACGACCCACTCCGACGGGGTGACGCTCGGGACGGGACACCGCTTTACGCGCTACATCACCGGCTATCTCAGCTATACCTATTCCAATGTCGATTACAGTGACGTGAACCTGACGCAATACACGGAGGATCAGCGCCGTTTCTTCGAAAGCTACGCCAAAAGTTCGGTGACGGTCAGCGCCACTTTCGACAACACCGACGACTACTATATCGCCCGCGAAGGCTGGGTGATTTCGCAGAGCTTCGAGCGGGCGGGACTCGGGGCCAACGCCGATTACGTCAAGAGCCGCACCCGCCTGAACAAATACAACGGCCTTCAGGATTATCTGGGCTTCGATCTCATTTTCCGCTACAAGGCCCGGTATTACATCGCGCGCGATACCGGATATCTTCCGCTGGCGGAACGTTTCTATATGGGCGGCCTGGGGTCGGTGCGCGGCTATCAGTCCTATTCGATGCCGTACTATATCGTCCCCCGGACGGGGGACTATGTCCGGATCGGGGGCAAACAGACGTTCTCGAACAACTTCGAGTTCAGCTGGCCGCTGATCCCCAAGGCCCGGATGCGCCTGACGACTTTCGTCGACTGGGGCTGGATCGGTACGACTTCGCTTTCCGAGTTCTCGCGCGGAGGCTACGGAATTTCACTGGAGTGGTTTTCGCCGATGGGACCGCTGCAGCTGGTTTTCGCCAACCCGATCAATCCGGAACCGGAAGACCGTATTTCGCATTTCGAATTTACGATCGGACAACGTTTCTAGACAAAGGAGTGACCATGGCTTTCATCGAAGTGGATCAGGAGAGTTTCGACCGGACGATGCGCGAGGCGTTCGACGCCGGCAAAATCGTCATTCTCAAGTTCGGCTCGGAGTGGTGCGACCCGTGCAGTGCGCTGGAATGGGAACTCGAAGAGGTGGAAGAGGCGGCGGACGACGTCGTCGTGCTTTCCGTCGATACCGACAGCGAAAGCGCGCTGGTGGAAATGTACGGTGTCTACGAACTGCCGACGATGGTCATCTACAAAGACGCCGACACGAAAATCTACCACGCTCCCGGTGTGGTTCTCGCTTCCGACATTCTCGAAATCATCCGCGGCTGATTACACGAACCGGTACGGGAGCTCCTTCCCGATGCCGAGTCCGGCGAGCTGTTCTTTCGCCAGATAGAGCGAACCCCCTTTCGACCGGATTTCCAGCACGCCGTCGCTGCCGAGCTCAAGCCCGAAGTCGATATCGCGCGGGCGGTGTGCCAGCAGCGAGTCCGCCGTCGCGAGCAGCAGATTGAGACGGTTGAGAATTTTCTGTTCCGGCAGCAGAGGACCGTAAAGGGAATAGAAGGTTTTGTTGACCCGGCGGTGCTTGTGGTAGCGTACCAGCGCGGCGACTGTCATGATTTCTTCGTGGGTGTAGCCGTATTCCAGCGCGCTTTCGACGAGGTACTGGCTGTTCTTGTGATAGGAGTAGAAGTGAACGGAAGCGCCGACCTTTGCCAGTTTGGCGGAGACGGAGAGGACCCCGGCGTATTTTGCCGGGATTTTCATCGGGGCATGGAGCAGATCGAAAAGTTTCATCGTGACACTGGCGAGTTGACGTGAAAATTTCGGTTCGACGGTATGGCGGTCGAGCAGGTAGCGCAGCGACGGGTTGAAGTTGGCAGGGAAGCGGTGGTTGTTGTGGCGCAGCAGGTCGGTCAGATAGAGCCCCTCGCGGACGCCGGCACCGCTGGTGACGAGGGTCTCGCATTCGAGCCGTTTGAGAAAACGCATCAGGATGAGGGTGCCCGGGCGGATGACGTCGTAGCGTTCCTTCTTGACGCCCAGCGCCTTGAGCGCGTCGTTGTCCGGCGCGTCGAGAATCTTTTTTCCCAGCGCATACAGATGTTTGGCCCTGAAGGTGAAGGCGTGCAGTTTTTTGATGGGATGGGCCCGTTCGCGCAGCAGAATCTGCGCCAGTGCCCGGAAGGTCCCGCCGATACCGACGACGGTCTTTTCCGGGTGCATCGTCATTTTTTCCAGCTGGGCGTCGATATAGGCTTTCGCTCCGGAGATGTCGCCGCGGTCGAAGAACAGTTCTTTCAGGCGCACCGTTCCCAGGTCGATGGACATGCTGTCTGTGACCCGGCCGTTTTCGATGCAGGCGCATTCGGTCGATCCGCCGCCGATGTCGATGGTGCGCGCACGCATCGCCGGCAGGAGGTTCGCCGCGGCGACGCCTCCGAGATAGGCTTCCTTCTTTCCGTCGATCGTTTTGATCTTCAGGTCCAGCTCCCGCCGGGCGCGTGTAAGAAAATCGGCCCGGTTGGGGGCGTCCCGGACGGCGGAAGTGGCGACGCAAAGCAGTTTGCGCACGCCGTAGGAGCGGGCGATGCTCAGAAAGTCGGCCAGGGCCAGCATCGCCCGGTCGACGGCGGCTTCCCGGAGGTTCCCGCCGTTCTGGTAGGCGCCTTCGCTGATACGGACCCGGCTTTTGGATTCATGCAGGAGGGAGAAGGCGAAACGACTCGATTTTTCGAAGATGACCATCCGGACGGAGTTGGATCCGATGTCGATGACTGCGGTGCGTTTCGCCATGGGGTGTTGCCTTTTTAGAGGCGATTATACGGTATCACTCCTCAAACTCGGCCATGATCTGCTCATGTTTGAATTTCAGTTCGGCGATCGTTTCGACGTTGTCCTTGTCCGGGACGATGCAGTCGACCGGACAGACGGCGATACAGGCCGGCTCGTCGTAGGTACCGACGCATTCGGTACAGCGGTCGGGGTCGATGACGTAGATCGGGTCCCCCTCTTCGATGGCTTCGGTCGGACACTCTTCGCGACAGGCATCGCAGGCAATACATTCTTCGTTGATTATCAGTGACATTGTTACCTCGTTAAGCAGACGCTGCGCGTCCGAAAAATTTTTATCAGCGATTTATAGCAGAAGAAAGCTTGAAGGAGTTTGAAGTGAATGCAATCTTTTTCGGCCGTCGTATGGACGATTATACTTTTTAATATTTCTGTGTTGCCGGAAAGCCGGTGCGTATCTCGCAGGGTCGGTGAAGAGCGGGGTTCGTTTTCCGCATGGAGCGCGACCGATCCGTCAGTGGCGGATCGGCATCGGGCAGCAGAGGCGCGCACGCATCCGCAGGGTGGCGACGGTGCCTTCTTTTCCGTCGGTACGGTTTTGCAGGGAAATTTCCGCTCCCATCGCGTCGGCGGCGCTTTTGGCCAGGAAAAGCCCCAGCCCGACCCCGGATTTGTTCCCCTGGCGCTTGAAGGGGGCGAAGAGGTCGACGCTGTCGTCGATGCCGCATCCCTCGTCGATGACCTGGATAACGAGGTCTTCGCCGTCGGGATAGCTTCTGAGCTCCACATTTCTCTCTTCCGGGGTGAATTTCAGGGCGTTCTGGAGGAAATTCTGCAGAATCTGATTGAGCAGCCCGACCTGGATCGTCGCGTCGTAACGGTCGGGCTTGAGGTCCCAGGTCAGCGTTTTTTTCTCCGAGCGGGCGAGCAGGCTGAAATCCTCGGCTTTCTGACGCAGCAGTTCGATGATGTCCTGGTGCACCGGCGGTTCGAGCTGGGCGCCTTCCTGACGGCCGATGTTGAGGATGTCGGCGACGATCTTGTTCATCTCGTCGACGGTTTCGTTGGTCTTTTTGATCGCCTCGATGTACTCTTCGGGGGTACGTTTCTTGATCAGGGTGACCTGGTTTTTGAGTTTGATGACCGCCAGCGGCGTCTTGAGCTCGTGGGCGGCGCCGATGAAGAGTTCTTTCTGGTACTTGACGAAGTTCTGAATCCGTCCGAGCAGCCGGTTGATCGTTTCGCCCAGCGGTTCGAACTCTTCGGGCAGCTCCTCGACTTTGAGCGGGCGGATCAGCTGTTCGTTCATGTTGGACAGACGGCGGCTGAGCGCCTTGATGGGAATGGTCAGCATCTTCGACAGGGCGATGGCGTAGAGAATGATGATGATGAACCCGATGCCGTTGATGAAGAAAATGGAGCGCAGGATCTTTTTGAGCAGTCTCTTCATCGAGGTGATGTCCTTGCTCACTTTCAGGTAGGCGTTCTGCGCCTTTTCGAACGGATAGAGCAGAATCAGATAATGGTGGCCGTCACGGTTGTCTTCGAACAGGTGCGGTTCGTAGTCCGGTGAACGGTAGTTGACGAGTTCGACGGTGACACCCAGCAGCGCGTCGGTATTGTTGCTCATGGTTTCCGAAAGGGACTGGAACGACGTGACGTTTTTGGCGAACTGCATCATTTCGTCGTATTTTTCGTCGTAGATGTTCTGCTGGATATAGACGTAGAGGATGGAGGAAAAGATGATGAGCAACGCCGCCGAAGCGACGATGAGCTGGATAAGAAACTGGCTTCTTATACTTCTTTTGGAAAACAAAAGCGGTACCCGCGGCGGCGTACGGTTTCGATGGTCGTGATGTTGAGCGGCTTGTCCATCTTCTGGCGGATCTGGTTGATGGCCACCTCGATGACGTTCGGAGTGACGAGTTCCGGTTCTTCCCAGATGGCGTCGAGCAGCTGTTCCTTGGAGACGATCTGGTCGCGGTGGCGCGCGAGATGCGTCAGGACTTCGAACGGTTTGCCCTTGAGCTCGATCTCTTTCTCTTTATAGATGATTTTCTCTTCTTCGGGATTGATGATCAGGTCCTCGATCTCGATGATGTTGCTGCCGCCGAAGCGCAGGCGCGCTTCGAGGCGGGCGACGAGGACGTCGAAGTCGAACGGTTTGCGGATGAAGTCGTCGGCTCCGGCGCGCAGCGCGGCGATTTCGCTTTCGTTGTCGTCACGGGCGGAGAGGACGACGACGGCCGTTTTCGGGGTGTTGGCCTTGATGTCGGGGATGATGTCGATGCTGTTGCCGTCGGGCAGCATCCAGTCCATCAGGATCAGGTCGTAGTTGCGGATATCGAGATAGTATTCGCCGTCTTTGAGCGTTTCGACGACGTCACTCTGGTACCCGAATTCCTTGAGTCCTTCCGCAAGTGTCTTGTTCAGTGTAATCTCATCTTCTATGATCAGAATGCGCATGCATTAATCCTCGGTGTGTGGAAATTTTGACGCGGATTATAGCACAGTTTTAGGAAAATTTAAAGATTTTTTCAATTTTCTTTAAAAAACGGATTTTTTCGTGACGCAGACCCGGCAGTCGGGGAGAATGTCGGGTTTCGAGATGCTCAGATCAAGCCTTTTTATCTGCGGAAAAAGGGTTTTCAGGTGTGCCGAAACGTCCAGAAGCGCTTCCTCCACGAGTTCGAATTTCCGTTCGTGCATTCGGCGCTTCACCTCTGCGGCAACCCGGGCGTAGTCGAGGAAGGTCCCGTTGCGGTATTCGTAGTCCGCGGTCAGGTCGACGATGACGTTCTGAGGGGTTTCACGTTCGAAGGGGAGGATGCCGATAATGCATTCGAACGTCAGGTCGCGGACCTCCACCGTCATCATACGACGCGCTTCTCCTCGCCCTTGACGAGGCGGACGATGTTGGGAATGTGTTTGTAGAAGAGGATGGCGACGATCAGGATCACCGGGGCGTGGGCCATCTGCGGATGCAGGACGAAGCTGGCGGCGAGCAGCGCGGCGACGCCGGTGAGCGAAGAGAGCGAAGAGATGCGGACCGTTTTGGCCATGACGGCCCAGACCGCGAGTGCGATCAGGGTTTCCGTCGGGAGCATGACGAGCATGACGCCCATGCCCGTCGCGATGCCTTTGCCGCCTTCGAACCAGAGATAGGGGCTGAAACAGTGGCCGGCGACGGCGAGGACGGCGACGCCCCACTGGGCGGCCTCGCTGAGGCCGAATGCCTTGGCCAGCAGCAGCACGGCGATGCCTTTGAGCGCGTCGAGGGCGAGGGTGGCGGCACCGAGTTTCTTGGCGAGTTTCGGGTCTTTTTCCTTGACGACGCGCAGGACGTTCGTCGCGCCGATGCTCTGTGAACCCGCTTCCTTGACGTTGACGCCGGCGAACAGTTTGGCGAGAATCAGGCCGAAAGGGATGCCGCCGACGAGATAGGCGAGGATATAGAACTGGGCGTTGATGTTGTGGATGAATTCCATTCGGGTGCCTTCGGTGAAAGTTTGTTGTCGAGGTTCAAGTATAAGGGATATGGTAACGACGCTTTGGTTATAATTCGATTAATTTCACGCACCCGGGGTGCGAAGCAGCAAAGGATGGGTTTGAACGACAAGACAGAAGAGCTCAAGGCGAAGATCCGCGCACTGAAAGAGAAGCTGAGTGTCACGGTGGTCGCGCACTTTTACCAGCGTGACGAAGTGTTCGAAATGGGAGACATTACCGGGGACTCTCTGGAACTGGCGAGAAAGACGATGGAGGACGACAGCGAATTCGTCGTCTTCTGCGGGGTCGGGTTCATGGGCCAGAGCGTCAAGGTGCTCAGTCCGGAAAAACGGGTGGTGATGCCGAAAATCGCCTGCTGTTCGATGGCACGGATGATCGACAGCCTCTATTTCGACGAGTCGGTCAAAGCGATGGAGGAAGCGGGGATTCCCAAAGAGAACATCCTTCCGATCACCTACATCAACTCCAACGCCGACGTCAAGGCGAAGGTCGGGAAGATGGGGGGCATGGTCTGCACCAGTTCCAACGCGAAAAAAATCATCGAAACGGCGCTGAAAGAAGGCAAGAAGATCCTGTTCGTTCCCGACCGCTGCCTGGGGCAGAACATCGCGAATATGATGGGGCTCAAATCGGCGGTGATCGGCCTCGACGAGAACATCGCCGAGGCGGACATCGTCTGTTATGACGGCTTCTGTGCGGTCCACCAGCTCTTCACCGTCGATGATATCAGGTTCTACCGCAAAAAATATCCGGGGATTAAGATCGCGGTCCATCCCGAGTGCGATCCCGCCATCTGTGCGGAGGCGGACTTCGTCGGGTCGACGTCGCAGCTGATCCGTTACATCACGGAACTGCCGGAAGAGCAGAAAGTGGCGGTCGGGACGGAGTTCAACCTCGTCAACCGTCTGCGCCCGAAGAACACCTACGTGCTTTCGTCCACGAAACCGGAGTGCCCGACGATGAACGAAACGACGCTCGAAGACCTCTACAACACGCTCAAAGCGATCGACGAGGGCGAACCGATCAACGAGATCGAGGTGGACGAAGAGACCCGTGAGTGGGCGAAGGTCGCCCTCGACAGGATGATGGCGCTGTGACGCCCGCGGAGTTCGTGCGCGACGCGCTGGCGGAGGATATCGGACGGGGCGACCTCTACGCCCGGGTGTTCGAGCCGGCTCCGGCGTCGGCGAAGGTGGTCGCCAAAAGCGACGGGGTGCTCGCGGGAGAAGTCTATGTGGACGCGCTCTGCACGTTCGAGCCGGTTTCCGTGACGTGGAAAAAACACGACGGGGAGCGTTTCACGCGCGGCGACGTGCTTGCGACGTTCGAGGCGGATTCGCACACGCTGCTGCGCTGCGAACGCACGATCCTCAACCTGCTGCTGCACGCGAGCTCCATTGCGACCCTGACCCGCCGCTACGTCGACATCATCGCTCCCTACGGGACGGTGCTGCTCGACACGCGCAAGACGCGCCCCCGGCTGCGGGTGTTCGAAAAATACGCCACCCGCATCGGCGGGGCGGTCAACCACCGCATGGGGCTCGACGACTGTCTGATGCTCAAGGACACGCATCTGAAGACCATCGGCGATCTCGACGCCTTCATGCGAAAGGCGCGCAAGGCGATCCCCTTCACCGCGAAGATCGAGATCGAAGCCGAAACGCAGGCGATCGCCGAGCAGGCGATGCGCGCCGGCGCCGATATCGTCATGTGCGACAACATGTCTCCCGATACGATTCGGGAGGTTATCGCTTACCGGGATACGCATTTTCCGTCCGTGCGGCTTGAAGCCAGCGGAAATATCAGCCTGGAGACGATCGAGGAATATGCCCGTACCGGGATCGACGCGATCAGCAGCGGGTCGATGATCCATCAGGCCAACTGGATCGATCTTTCGATGAAGGTGGACTGAAAGACGGTGAAAACGGCGATCGGAAACGCGGAACGGATCGTGCTGATCGCCCATGTCAATCCCGACGCGGATTCGATGGGCAGCGCCTGCGCGATGTACGCCCATCTGCTTCGGCTGCGGAAAAAGGTCACGCTGTTCTGCGCCTCGGAAACGATCGATTCGCGGCTGGGCTTCATTCCCTGGTCGGAAAAAGTGACGGCACGCTGGGACGAACGGGCGGACCTGGCGATCGCCTTCGACTGCGGCTCGTACGCCCGACTGGGGGTCGAGCCGCACTGTCCGCTGGTCAATGTGGACCATCATGCGGGGAACGAAGGCTACGGCGACATCGTTCTGGTCGATCCCGATGCGGTCAGTACGACGGCGGTGCTGTACCGCTGGTTCAGCGCCGAAGGCATCCGGCTCAATCCGAAAATGGCGACGGCGCTGTACGCGGGGCTCGCCGACGATACCGACGGTTTTCGCAGCGGACGGTGCGACGCGGCGGTGTTCGAAACGGCCGCCGCGCTGATCCGCGCCGGGGCGGACAGCCGGAGCGCCGCGCATGCGCTTTTCGTCCGCCGGCCGCTGTCGGCCCTTCGGCTGAAGGGGAAAATGTTCGAAACGCTCGAACTGCTTTGCGCCGGCCGGCTGGCCGTGCTGGAGGCGACGCGGCGGATGTTCGAAGCGACGGGAGCGGACGCCGCCGCCTGCGACGACGCCCTGAACGAGGCGATGGGACTGCCGACGGTCCGGGCCGGGGTGCT
>Ga0256843_1002997_pt1 | contig 11986 bp, 10 predicted proteins | sample AlvinellametaG_FD_191572 | JGI IMG/M metagenome (GOLD analysis project Ga0256843, IMG submission 191572) | Pompeii worm associated microbial communities from hydrothermal vent at the East Pacific Rise, Pacific Ocean - Alvinella | ecosystem: Host-associated > Annelida > Integument > Unclassified ... | reverse complement strand
TTTTTATGCTGAGCAATCATGGAACGAAATGACTCTGTATCTATAGATTTCTTCACCATATGCAGCGCATCTTCCACCGGTTTACGCATATAATCAGGTATCTCTACCTCCTCATCATAAAACTCCCCCGCCCCACTTTTTGCACGACCTCGGATATGCTCGATATTTTGGCGTTCTATATGTAGAGGCTCTTCTTTTTCAGTACCTCCCGATACCTCTGGAACTTTCACCAGAGGCATTTTGCTCAAGTCCAGCTCCCCTTTAAATGCCTTTTGTGAAAGTGACCCAAAGAGTTCTTTGAGTTCATCTAAGCTCTCTTGATAATATTGTTTTGTGATTTCTACTTGTTGAACTATTTTTGCAAATTTATCTTGTATGCTTTTTTCAGGAACATAAATTTTCATTTTTTTAATATCATTAAAATTTAAGCCTGCCTTAACACCACCTTTATTAAATTTTTTAAGCAAATGCTGACCATAAGGTGAAATATAAAAATAAGCAACATATAAAGGATTTAATTGTTCTATATCTAACCGTAACAATGCTAAATGCTGATTTATATATGCTTTTTCAAAACCTTTAGGAATAACGGCAGTTCTACCTAAATCTGCTGTGATTGAGAATAATAAGTCATCTTCTTTTACTTCTGTTCTTCTTCCTTCTGCATTAGCTGGAGGTTCTACTCGAACAGTATCATCTAAAATTAATTTGGCATCTTTTACATTATTGATTCTTAAAAACAATGCACCTTTGTCACTATAATACTTTGCCCAACCTCTTGCTCCACTTGTCATATATTGAATATATTTACCTAATGAATCTAACGATTTTAATTCTATATTCATAATAAACATATCAAAAAAAGTGCTTTTTAATAATTCATTAAGAAGCCCTATACTCTCATTCCTCTTCTCTATCAACTCTTCTACTTGAGTGAGAAGATTGGCTATTTTTCTTTGCTCTTCTAGAGTATCTGGTAGAGGTATTTTAATGTTTGAAATATATTTTTTTGAGATATGCTTAAGGCCAGCTCCTTTAAAGCCCTCCTCCAATATTTTTATATGACTTTTTAAATACAAATAAACATACTTTAAATCTAAACTATCCTCTTTTGCACTCACAACAAAACAGTCGGTAGATGTAGAAAATTTTCCATTGTAATAGTGTATACTTGCCTGACCACCCGTACCAAAAATAAGACTTTCAGAATCATAAATATAGTTATCCACATATTTAGTTAACTGCTGACTGGATGTAAATAGTGGATACTTTCCTGAAGTTAAACCATCACCAGCCTTTATCTTCGACTTCGGGAGAAAATCAAAAAGCTCACCAAACTTTACTTTTTTCATGGCAACAAACTCTTCACTTCATTTAATCCTGAGACGATATCTTCTTCCAGCTTTTCCAGCTTTCCTAAAATAACTTTTGGATCCTCATAGGGAATCTCTTCATATACCTCTTCTTTATAGGTATTGAAACTCAGATCATACTCATTTTCGACTATTTCAGATTTTGGTACAAAAAAATGTCTCTCTTTTCTATCGTTATCTTTTTTAGGATCACGGGTTTTATATTTTTCGATGATATCAGGCAGATCGCTTTTGTCTATCTTGGCTCGTTTGTCATCAAGACTGTAACCGTCATTTTCCATCTCATAAAACCAAACATGATCCGTCTCCCCTACTTTGGTAAAGATGAGGATCGCCGTCGCTACTCCCGCATAGGGCTTAAACACACCACTAGGCATGGTAATAACTGCTTTGAGCTGGGACTCTTCTATCATAATCTTTCGTGCCTCTTTAAAGGCTTTTGCCGAACCAAAAAGTACCCCTTGCGGGATAATCACTCCGGCAGTTCCTCCTTTGCGAAGCATCGTATGAATTCGGTCAATAAAAAGCAGTTCCGTTTTGGTTGTGTTGAGACTCAGAGACTCTTTGTCTATCTCACCTTTATTGAGATTACCTGTAAAAGGAGGATTGGCAAGGATAACATCGTAAGTTCCTAGTTCAGCATGTGGAAACTTTTTACTGAGCGTGTCCAAATAGTCTATCTGCGGGTCATCAATACCATGCATCATCAAGTTCATCAACCCTAAACGCACCATTGTTACATCAATATCATAGCCATATAAAGAGCTATCAAGACTCTCTTTGATCTCTTTCGTAAGAAGTGCACTAGTGCTACTCCTTACAAAACCATCTTCATCTTCAACGGCATACTTCTTGTCTGTATCTAAAGAAGTAATAATATACTGATAAGCCCCCAGTAAAAAACCTCCCGTACCACAAGCGGGGTCACCTATCTTATCACCAAGTTTTGGTTCAACCAGCTCTGCCAGAAGCTTAATGATATGTCTTGGTGTACGAAACTGACCATTTTTTCCTGCTGTAGCAATCTCACTAAGAAGCATCTCATAGACATCTCCCTGAATGTCTTGGAACGCTTGCCCATTTTCTTTTGCATCTTTTTCTATCTCTGCAAAGATCTCTTCGATGATATTGACAGCCTCTACAAGCAAAGAGGCTGAGGGTATGATGAAGACAGCATTTTTCATATGCTTTGTAAAATGGGAATTTGAACCGTTTAGCTCTTTGAGAAAGGGAAACACATACTGCTGAATGTGTGTAAGCATCTCTTCTGCCGGAAGCTGTTTAAAATTTCGCCATCTTAGCTCTTCTTTAGGAAACTCTTTAGAAACTTCAACAACCTCACCTTTTTCATTTGTCTCTTTAACCAGCTTGGTATAGCTTCCGGAAAAGAGCGAAACATATTCTTCCCCCGTCCACTCGGCATCTTTTTCTCTCTTCGTATCAAGTTCATCGATTCGCCGCATAAAAATAAGATAGGTTATCTGCTCGATGGCTGTGAGAGGGTTAGAGATACCACCACTCCAAAATTTATTCCATAATTTGTCTATAAGACTTTTTAGTGTCGGGTTGTTGTGTAACATTAGGCTACAAGCTCCTTGGTAAGTTCTAGTATTTCATTAATCTCTTGGGGCGAAAATATACCTCTTATCCCTTCTGGATGAAGTACCGTAAAAGGGGCATCGATGAGATCTTTTTTCTCGATATCCCCCTGCTTTATGATAAAGTCTCTCAGCAAGCCCAAAAACTCCAGCTGTGTTTTAGTAAGGTTGTTATGTTCAGTTATAAACTGATCGATCGAGGCACTCACAGTATCGGGGAAACTCTCCAGTTTTTCTATGCCAAGAATATGGCGGATCAGCTTTATGAACGGAGCCCGTTTGTTGTGATAGACCCGACGAAGCAGGTCAATCGTAATATGCGGTGTCTCCGCCTCCAGTACTCTAGCCAGTTCTTCAGCCTCTTTCTCACTGATCTTTTTCCCCTCTTTGATCTTCTGCAAAATGGCATTTTGAGCCAAAAGCTCCGCAATCTTCGCCTCTACCATCTCTTTATAAGCACTGATACTGACTGACTCATTCTCCGCACCAAAAGAGACAAACTCTTTTTCTTTAATGATATCTTTGAGGTTCAGTTTTGTCTGTTCCTCTCCTGTACTTATCTCTCTGTACTGCATCAAAGGTGCCAGCTCTTCAGCTATACCATCAAGCTGTTCATCGGTAGCATTTTGCCAAAAAGAGGGTTTTAAAACTTCTTCAATAACCGCTTGATGATTAGCTACGATGTTAATGGAGAGTGGCAACTCTGCTACTTGCTCCATTATTTTTTCATTCTGCTTCGTGTAAGCGTCAGTATCATCTTGTAGTTTATAGAGTGATGCCTGAAGTACATCTTTTTCAAAACGCATCCCTTTGAAGTCAACACCCACCATTGTTTTGAAGAGCGGGGCTATCTTCTCTTGCAAAAATTTTATTTTTCCTTCATCTAAGTTACTCCAGAACATCTCATCTAATTTTTCAAGATCGTTTTGTGCCTCTTTAATAACAATCGACCCTTCGGGAAGATGAGCACACTCATCAATAAATTTACGAATCTCTTTTTGCGCAATATCTGTGTCTTTGGTTAATGCCGTTTCTATCTTCTCTATGCGTATCTGTGCGCGTTTTACCGGTAAAGGTGTACTGTTTTTGAGATCTTTCCCTTTCGGATTGATTTTAAAATACTCAAAGTTATCCCAACAGTCTATAATGAGAAAATGCTCTTTATGAGTACACCATGGCTTCATACTGCTAGGTTCTAAGAGTCTTGTTCCCCTCCCTATCATCTGCCAAAAACGAGTATAGGAGTAGATCGGTTTGGCAAAAACAAGATTGATCAGTTCGCGTACATCTACACCGGTGTCAAGCATTCCTACGGAGATAGCTACTCTTGGCATTGACTGGTTTTTAAACTGATCAAGCAGTCCCCCTTTACCATAGACACGACTGTCATCTGACACCATCACTTTGGCAAGTTCTCCCGCATACTCTGGATAGAGCTCATCAAAGATCTGCTCTATCCGTCTCGCATGCGCTTTGGTCATACAAAAGAAAATGGTTTTGGCAGGAAGTACACCATCATCATCTTTCACACACTCTTCCATAAAAGTTTTGACGATCAGTGTATTAGTACCTTTATTTATTACCCTCTTCTCAAGATCACTTCCTTCAAAATTGATCTCTTCAACCTCTTTACCTTCTAGCAATAATCGTTTCTGATCTTCCAGTGTAATGGTTCGCCTGTTAATACCACCATCTTGAAATTTTGTTTTGATCTTCATTACCTGAAAATCACAAAGGTAAGGCGGTTCATGTGCAAGTGCTTCTTCATAGGAAAAAGCAAAAGTTGGAACACCATCTTCACAGTCAAAGAGACTGAAGGTATTATGGTCTATCACATTGGTTGGTGTCGCCGTCAAACCCAAGCGCATTGCATCAAAATACTCAAATATCTCTCCATAGGTATTGTAAATAGAGCGGTGTGATTCATCTACCACAATAAGATCAAAGAAATGTGATGAGAGCGTCTGCTCATCATCTCGAATAATATTAAGCATACTTGGATAGGTAGAGACATATATACGCCGATCTTTTGCAATGGATTTTTCACCAAACTTTGGCCACAATGGTTCATTGGGAATATGCTCACGAAATGCATCAATCGCCTGTTCCCTCAACGCAATACGATCTACCAGAAAAAGTGTTCGTTTTACATACCCTGCTTTCATCAGAGCATCAACTAAAGCGATGGTTGTTCGTGTCTTACCGGTACCGGTTGCCATGACCAGTAAGAACTTTCTGCGTTTTTTCTCGATTCCTTCCATGACAGAACGAATTGCAGCTATCTGATAGTCTCTACCGGCTATTTGAGTGTTAATAAACTGGTGTGAAAGAGGCTTTTTGTAGGTTTGTATATGACGAAGCCGTTCGAGATCTTCTCTCGTAGGAAAAGAGTGTATCTTTCGAGGAGGGTAGTTTCCAATATCCCAAAAGAAAATATCGTTTCCATTGGTATAAAAGCAAAAGGGAAGATCATCGATTTGAGCTATTTCTTGTATACGCTGTGCGTATTGCTTAGCCTGCTCTCGTCCAAGTTCCGCATCTTTACTTGTTCGTTTAGCTTCAACAACAGCCAAAGGCTTACCGTCACGACCAAGAAGTACATAGTCAGAAAATTGTATTGAATTATATGGGGAAGAGGCATCTTTAGTAAACCCCGTACCTTGCAGGGCATACTCTTCTACCACTTGCGTATGATCAGAAACATCCCAGCCGGAAGCGAATAGTCTTTTATCTATTAACGCTGCACGGGTTTGTGCTTCTGTCATCTCTTCCCTCCTCTTTTTTAAGTTATATATTCTATCTTAAAAAAGATTAGATAACCGACCTTCGGGTTATGCGCCCGACGAGCTATACAATCTGAATCTGCAACCGTTTCCCCAGTGCATTGACCGCACTTTCGATAGTGGCAAGAGAGATGGAGGTGTTGAGAGGGTCAAGCAGTCTGTTAAGTGATGACCTGCTTGTGCCCATACGCTTAGCCATCTCTGTTTTGGTAAGGTGCTGTTCTTTCATAGACTCAGCTACCTGGTAGGCTATGACCCTTTTAGCTGCCAAAGCTTCAGCCTCTGCCAACATTCTCTCTTCTTCCAGGAAGTCATCAAAACTTGAACCAATGGCATTTTGTTTTAATTTCATTCTATCTCCTTCATCCGTTTCAGTGCCAAAGCAATCTCCTCTTTGGGAGTCTTTTGTGTTTTTTTGATAAATCCGTGAAGCAACACCATATAGTTTTCAACGATCGTGAAGATCACACGAGCGATCCGCTTATGAGAGATATTGCTTCTGACTTCATACAGTCCTTTTCCCAAAGGACGAGAAACAGGCATACCGATAGGCCAACCATACTCTACGGTTTTTATATCAGCACCTATGATCTGCTTATCTTCTTTATCTAAGCCCTGTAACCATTCTCTTACAGGTTCATTTCCTAATGCTGTTCTGTAGAAAACGACTACAATTTTTTTATTCATAGTGATTGTACCATTTTTGGTTCATTTTTGCAATCCCCATCATAACACCCCCTCATCCGAAAACGAATAATATCCCTCCTTCGTCAAGATCACATGGTCTAACAACTCGATGCCCACTAGCTTCGCCACCTCTTTAAGTCGCTGGGTGATCTGCATGTCCGCCCTGCTTGGCTCCAGTGTACCTGATGGGTGGTTGTGGGCGATGATGATACCCGCAGCCCTGTCGGTAATGGCATCGGCAAAAACCTCTCTGGGATGAACAAGGCTTTGGTTGAGAGTGCCTATGAATACCGTACGGGTCTGGATGATGTGTGAAGCACCGTCAAGGGTGATGGTAAGAAAGTACTCTTGGGCGCGGTCGGCGTATTTGGCAAGTTCACGGTATACATCGGCAGCATCGGTGATGCGTTTGTTGGTGCGTATGAGGTAGCGTTTGCTAAGTTCCAGTGCCGCGAGGATCTGGGAGGCTTTGGCGATGCCAAGTCCGTGGATGGTACAGAGCCTTTCAAGGGTAAGCTGCCCTAGCCCCTCATCCATCAAAGCGATGATTTCTTTAGCCAGTTTGCGTACATCTTTACCCTGCACTCCCGAGCCAAGCAGTACGGCAAGCAGCTCTTCGTTTTTGAGTGCCTGTACTCCTTTGACGACCAGTTTCTCTCGGGGCTTGTCATGTTTATGAAGGTCTTTAAGTGCAGTCATATCACAAACCTCCCGTAGGGGCAGACCCAAGTGTCTGCCCTTTTGAACCATGTGTCTGCCCTTTTGAACCATGTGTCTGCCCTTTGAATAGCGTATTCAATGTTTTGCTTTTATGCATATTTAAAGGGTACACACATGGGTGTACCCCTATAAGCATATAAACTCCCTGCTCTGTAAAGGCATAGGGAAAAGCTCCACCCAAGTGTTGTTTGGAAGGTATCACATTTTGCGATACCATTGATTCAACTTCTTTTTCATTAAGTTGAAACATAAAGTCATCCGGAAATCGTTCGATATTTCTTTTAACCTGTTCATTCAATCGCTTGGTTGTTACACTATAGAGCAAAACCAAATCTCTGTCGAGTATAACTTGCTCTCCCCGCAGTGTCAATATCTTTTGACTGATATCAGATTGTATGGTGGTGCTTTCCATGGTATCTACTCCTATGAATCATAGAAGTATTCTAAAACAAAAAAAGAGAAAGAGGCAAAAAATATGTCAGATTGTCATATTTTCACTATAATCCCCGAAGGGCTCTGTTTTTTATACAGTTTGTCTGCTGTAATACTTGGAGAGTTGTTTGAGTTTCGCGCGCGTTGAAACATCGGGTGTATGGTTGGTGATACTACCTACCATACTAAGGAGTGCATCATAGGATGTAAGGTCGACACTTTTTCTAAAGAGTGCCTTTTCACCTAAATAGGCGACAATAGAGGCTTTTGAGAGGGAGGTATGTGTAGCGATGGCTTCTACCATCTGTGCTGTTTCCGCTCCCTTGACATGCTCTTTTACGATCTGCTCGGCCACGTCACGCTCAAGCCCTTTGGCTTCGAGCGCTGCGGCTACTTCCGTTTGCAGATCGCACTGTGCCTCTTTTTGCTGTGTCACTTGTGCCGTACGCAGATTTACCTGCGCAACGGCAGGGTTCATCACCAGTACGGAGACGAAGAGCGTGACACGTAAGATGTACTGTTTATTCATAAAAGATCCTTTTGTCAAGACCGTTGTTGGCACTACTTCGTGCGGTTCATCCTCTTTTGCTTCTGTTTTTGCATCAAGTATGCCAACTGCTCTTGGCTGAGTACCGCTTTGGTATTCTCGATACATCGAAGGTGGATCATGGTCGCTTCGGCTTCAAGTGATGCGAGCTTCTCCACTTTCTCTTTGAGGGTATCGGCTTTTGCACCGCTTTTGATCGCCTGAACGATCTCTTTTCTAAGGCGGTTGACCTCAGGCTTGATCTGACGTACGCCACCGATGGTCTCTTTACGTACCACCATCAACTTCTCTTTCTGCTCAGGGGTCAGTGCCAACTTCGGATCGTCCCAGTTCATCATAAGAAGTTTGGTCATGTGCGGAAGCCCACGCTTAATGAGGAAAGGAGAGTTCTTCTTCTTTTTCATCATCTTCTGCTTTTGAGGCATGTTCGCCTGCTGCATCATGCCGTTCCCCATCCCCTGCGCCACGGCAGAGATACTGAGGAGTGATAGTGCTGTGATCGCACTTAGCGTTAATTTTTTGATCATTTGATATTCCTTTCAATTCGATCTTGCTAGCCACATACTACACCCCTAGGGTAAACCACGTGTAAACAATAGCGCTTTTATGCTATGATTTCTACAGCATATTTTGAGGGAGATATGGAAATGGATCATTTAAAAGTCGCACAAAAACAGCTTGAGAGTTGGCTTCACCTACTTATTAAAAAGGGAGGTACCGACCTTCATATTAAAAGTAATTCCCATCTGCACGCAAGGGTGAGAACGGAGATAACCAAGCTCTCCAGAGCAACCATAGAACACCGTATTGTCAGCACACTGATACAATTTCTAACCGCAGAGAAGTATGAAACGTTCTTGGAGACAAAAGAGTTCGACGGGGCGTTCAAGCTCAATGAACAGTACCGTTTTCGTTTCAATATCTATGAGCATATTGACGGATATGCCATCACCTTCAGACTGATCCCGCCGCACATCAAGACCTTTCGGGAGCTGAACCTCCCTGCGGCACTGGAAAAGCTCATAGACCTGCGGCACGGGTTGGTGCTCATTACAGGTACGACCGGCAGCGGAAAGACCTCGACACTCGCAGCGATCATCAATGCGATCAACCAGAAGCACCGCAGACATATCATCACCATTGAAGATCCCGTGGAGTATATCTTTCATGATGAGCGCTCCATCATCGAACAGCGTGAAGTGGGCAAACACACCCAGAACTTTGCCTCTGCGCTCCGTGCCAGCCTCCGTGAAGACCCCGATATCATCGTCGTAGGGGAGATACGGGATGTCGAGACCGCCGAGAGCATCATTCATGCGGTCAACACCGGACATCTTGTATTCTCCACCATCCATACGCTCGATGCCAAAGAGACCATCAGCCGTCTTATCGCCCTCTTCCCTAGTCAGGATGAGCAGCGTATACGCCATATGATCGCCAGCACCCTTGAGGCGACCATCTCCCAAAGGCTGATCAAAAGTACCTCGGGCGACCTTGTTCCCGCTGTTGAGCTGATGTTCAAAAGCAGCCTTATGCAGGAGCTCATTCTCAACAAGCGTGAAGACGAGATCTACGATGCCATCGAAAGATCAGGAAAATCCTACGGTTCGGTCACTTTCAACCGGGCACTCTATAACCTTACATTACAAGGGAAGATCACCGAAGAGCAGGCATACCAGTACGCTACCTCCCCTACCGACCTGAAGGTGATGTTCACCATGAGCAGTGAGTACCACAGAGAGGGTTTTTAAGACTCTAAAGGAGTTTTCGATATAATCGCGGCACTATTACATCGAAGGATTGCACGTGAGAACACACTATTGTGCCGAGATAAACGAAACACATATCGGTGAGGAAGTCACCGTAGCCGGTTGGGTTGCCAGCCGTAGAGACCACGGAGGGGTGATCTTCATCGACCTCAGAGACAAAGACGAAGTGGTACAGCTTGTCTGTGACCCTGCCGACAATGCCGATGCGCACAAGATGGCCGAAGAGGTACGTGACCAGTTCGTCCTCATCGCTACAGGTAAGGTCAGAGCCAGAGGCGAAGGGCTTGAGAACCCGAACCTCAAAACGGGAAAGGTCGAGATCGTTGTGGACAACCTTGTCATCGAGAACCGCTCCAAGCCGATGCCGTTCGATCTAGGTGATGAGAAAGTAAACGAAGAGATCAGACTCAAATACCGCTACCTTGAGCTTAGAAGCCAAAAGTCATACGACATCTTCAAGCTTCGCTCCAAAGCGACCATCGCGACACGTAACTCTCTCGATGAGCTCGGTTTCCTCGAAGTGGAGACACCGGTACTGACAAAATCCACACCTGAGGGTGCGCGTGACTACCTCGTACCAAGCCGCGTACATGGTGGTGAGTTCTATGCGCTTCCACAATCTCCGCAGCTTTTCAAGCAGCTTTTGATGGTATCTGGGTTCGACCGCTACTTCCAGATCGCAAAGTGTTTCCGTGACGAAGACCTCAGAGCGGACAGACAGCCGGAGTTCACGCAAATAGACGTCGAGATGAGCTTCTGTACGCAAGATGATGTCATCGCCGTTGCAGAGAAGCTCATTAACGACATCTTCACGCAGTGCGGATTCGAGATCCCTAAAACATTCAAACGTATGACATACCACGAAGCGATGGAGAAGTACGGTTCGGATAAACCTGACCTTCGTTTCGATATGGCGATGGTCGATGTGATCGACATCTTCGAGAAGTGTGACAACGAGATCTTCTCGAACATTGCAAAATCACCGAAGAAGAACCGTATTAAAGCGCTTAAAGTACCAAATGGCGACAATATCTTCTCAAAACGTCAAATGAAAGGGTTTGAAGACTACGTCCGTAAATTCGGTGCGCAAGGTCTCGGATACTTCCAGATGAAAGAGGACGGGCTCAAAGGACCGCTTACGAAGTTCTTTACCGAAGCGGACCTCGAAGCGATCGTTGCACGTTGTGAACTTGAAGTAGGCGATGTCGTCTTCTTCGGTGCGGGTGAGAAAAAAGTAGTACTTGACTACATGGGTCGTTTCAGACTCTACCTTGCAGAGCTTATGGATATCATCCCTGAAGGTGTATTTGAGTTCTTATGGGTTGTGGACTTCCCGATGTTCGAAGTGGAAGACGGACGCGTTAAAGCGCTTCACCATCCGTTCACACAACCAAAATCGCTTGACTATGAAGACATTGAAGAGATCGAATCCATCGCTTATGACATCGTACTTAACGGTACGGAGCTTGGCGGTGGTTCTATCCGTATCCATAAAGAGGAGATGCAAGCAGAGATCTTCAAACTGCTTGGTATCAGCGAAGAGGAAGCGCAAGAGAAGTTCGGCTTCTTGCTTGACGCACTTAAGTTCGGTGCACCACCACACGGTGGATTCGCACTTGGTCTTGACAGACTCATTATGCTCATGACAGGTGCGGACAGCATCCGTGATGTCATTGCATTCCCAAAAACTCAGCGTGCACAGTGTCTACTGACACAAGCACCAAGCCCGGTCGATGCAGAGCAGCTTAAAGAGCTTAGCCTACGTATCAGACAGACACCGACAGCTTAGTGAATAACGAATAGTGAATGATGAATAACGTCGGTATGTGAAGCGATTGCTTCACTTCTATTCATTGCTATTCAATATGATAAAAAACAGATAAGGAAAACAACATGAAAAAACTATTTTTGATCATCGGGGCACCGGGTTCAGGGAAAACGACTGATGCGAGTATCATCGCTGAAAAACATAGTGACAAGATCGTTCACTACTCTACCGGAGATATGCTTCGTGAAGAAGTTGCAAGCGGTTCCGAGCTTGGACAAGAGATCGAGAGCTACATCTCCAAAGGGGCTT
>Ga0256843_1002996_pt1 | contig 11989 bp, 12 predicted proteins | sample AlvinellametaG_FD_191572 | JGI IMG/M metagenome (GOLD analysis project Ga0256843, IMG submission 191572) | Pompeii worm associated microbial communities from hydrothermal vent at the East Pacific Rise, Pacific Ocean - Alvinella | ecosystem: Host-associated > Annelida > Integument > Unclassified ... | reverse complement strand
AAATTGTGAAGATAAAGTAATTAAGAAATTTGGAACTATGCCATCATTAAAGGGTTTTATTACACCAAGAGAGTTAGATATAGTTTTACCTTGGATATATGATACTTTTAAACCAATAAAAATTAATGGAGAATATCAAAAATAAAGTAGCCCAAAAGGCTACTTGTATACTATTTTTTGGAATTCAATCTTGATTGATATTCTTGTGGATGTTTACAAACAGGACAAACTTTTAAAGCTTTTTTACCATAATGTACATGTCCACAGACTTCACAAATCCAGGCTTCATTTTCATCATCACTAACATATTCTGCACCTGACTCTAACCTTTGTAAAAGCATTTTAAACATATTTTCATGTTCAACTTCTATTTTTCCAATACCACTAAATAGTTTAGCAGCCTCTTTATGCCCTTCATCTTTTGCTATTTGTGCAAAATCCGGATACATTGTTAAATTTTCATACGATTCACCATCTATGGCATATTGTAAATTTTGTGCAGTATTTCCAAAGCTTTCTTCACTGTTGCTTTGCATTCTATTATGTAAAGCAAGTTCCAGTTTTGCATGAACTTTTTCATTATTTGCAGCTCTTTGAAAATGCTCTGCAATATCTCTAAAACCTTCTTTTTGTGCTACTTTTGCAAAATATTCATATTTGTTTCTGGCTTGAGATTCACCTGCAAATGCTTTCATCAAATTTACCAAAGTTAAATTTTGTGTAATCATCTGCATCGCTTCACCACAACAATGAAGCTCTCCACCACCAACATTTTGCACCTCTACAATGTTACCACATTTATTACATCTATATGATTCATATTGTCTCATCTTATTTCCTTTTTTTTAATATGATAAAAGTATGGCATAAGAAAACTTAAATGATAATTATTTTCTTTTAGTAATTTATTTCCTATATGATTAGTTTTTATATTTTATATCTTTTTATAAGTAATTATTATAAACTATTCTACAAATTAACAAAAGATTTTTTATGATATACAAAATAAAACAAGAGATAAAAAAAGTAATTGTTGGGCAAGAAGAACTAATAGACGGAATGTTGATCTCCCTTTTAAGTGGTGGTCATATTTTGGTACATGGTGTACCAGGTATTGCTAAAACTACTGCGGTGAATTCACTAGCAAAAACTATGGGATTTGATTTTAAAAGAGTTCAATTTACTCCAGACCTTCTACCTATGGATATTACAGGAAATGAGATACTTGATCTTTCAAATAACAGCTTCAAAATAAAACATGGTCCAATATTTACCAATCTTCTTTTGGCAGATGAGATAAATCGAGCAAGTGCAAAAGTACAATCTGCACTGCTTGAAGCTATGGCTGAAAAACAAGTAACAATAGGGGAAGATACTTTTAAACTGCAATCTCCTTTTATGGTATTGGCAACTGCTAATCCTGTAGAACAAGATGGAACCTATGAGTTACCAGAAGCATCACTGGATAGATTTATGCTAAAAGTAAATGTTACTTACAACAGTATTGATGAGGAGTTTGAGATTGTACAAAGAGTTGCAAAAACAGGATTTGAACAGATTAATCAAATAATCAACAAAGATCAATTTGAGATACTTTTGGAAAAAGTCAAAAATATCTATATTGATGACCAATTGACAAAATATATGTTAAAAATCATATTTGCAACAAGAGAACCAGAAAAATACGGATTGGAAGATATATCACAATATATAAATTTTGGAGCAAGTCCAAGAGCCAGTATTGATCTATACAAAGCTGCTAAGGCCCATGCTTATATAAATAACAAAGAGTTTGTCACTCCATATGATATTACACAAGTAATATATATGGTTTTAAGACACCGTATAATTTTAAATTACAATGCAACAGCAAACAATATAACATCTGATGATATTATACAGACAATTCTGGAAAAAATTGCCTTACCATAATGATTTTATCAAAACAAGAGATACTTTTACAAACCAAAAAGAAGATATTTCTAAATATTTACGGGGAACATACCAGTACATTTAGTGGTAACGGTTTAGACTTTAAAGAACTCAAACCATATACTACAAATGATGATATAAGACATATCAACTGGAAAAGACTGGCAAAACAAAAACAACCAAATGTAAATATTTTTAATGAAACAAAACAGTTAAATATAGTTTTGGTCTATCTAAACAGTGGAAGTTTGTATTTTGGCAATAAAAAATCAAAAAAAGATATGGCTGTTGAGATACTTACATCATTATCTTTTGCAACAGTACAAAATGATGATTTGCTTACTACAATATTTTATGACCAGGACAATATAAAGTTTTTTAATCCTACAAAAAATAAAAATATAGTAGATATTAACTACAACTATGCAAAAAATTTGAATCCTCTTGGCAAAACGGTTGATTATTCAAAACTATCTACATATCTTTTGGAAAAACTAAAAAGAAAATCTATAATATTCATAATTGGAGATTTTTTACAAGAGTGTGATTTTTCACTTTTAAGCTGTAAACACGAATTATATATACCGGTTTTAAGAGATAATGAAGAAGAGGATCTTAAACTTATTGGTGAGTATAACCTAATTGACACAGACAGTTTAAACCTGTATAATATTACCATAAACAAATCAAATATAAATAAATATAATCAAGCAATAAAAGAGCATGATCAAAAGCTTTTTACCCAATTTAGAAAACATCATATATACTATAAAAAAATATATACCCATGAAGATGGTATAAAAAAACTATCTTTACTGATCAAAGATACAAAATGATTGAGTTTTTATATCCTTATTTGTTTATATTGACTGTATTGTATTTTATATGTATAAAATATTGCAAAAAATATACCCAAGAGCTATATTTTTCCAATATGGCCATGCTTTTAAAAACTGTTGATAAAAAATTTAATAAAATAAAAATTCTACAACTCTTGATAATACTTTTAATTGTAACTGCTTTGGCTTCACCTGTAATAAAAAAACACCTAAAACTAAACAACACTGATGGATATGAGATATCACTAATAGTAGATGCAAGTTTTAGTATGCACGAATTTGACAAATTTGAAATCACAAAAAAAATAGTATCCCAGTTTATTGAACAAAGAAAATATGATAAACTGGCTTTAAATATTTTTGCTGATTTTGCATATACTGTTTCACCATTGACATATGATAAAAAAAGTTTACAAACTTCACTAAAATATATTAAAATTGGTGTAGCAGGTTCAAAAGACACAGCCCTTTATGAAGCTTTGTATAAAGGTGTTGATATTTTTAAAAAATCTACAAACAAAAATAAAATTGCCATACTTTTAACTGATGGGATAAATACTGTAAACTCTATACCTCTTAATATAGCAATAGCAAAAGCAAAAAAATACAATATAAAAATTTATACTATAGGTATTGGACAAAAAGGGGATTACAATAAAAAAATACTTCAACAAATAGCAAAACAAACAAATGCAAAATTTTATGAGACATCAAATCCAAAAAAATTAAAACAGATTTACCAACATATAAACAAACTTGAAAAATCAAAAATAACCACTACAAGCTACACAGATATAAAATATCTTTTTCAATACCCTTTGATATTATCTATTATACTGTTTGTTATATTGATTATAATCGAATTTAAAAGTAAAAAAAATATATTGTATCTTTATATCAGTTTTATTTTTGTTTTAATTTCTGTTTTTAGACCAACTATTTATGATAAAACAATAAATATAAATAGGCAAACCACAGATATATTTATAGCATTTGATATATCAAAATCGATGATGTGTACAGATATATACCCAAACCGATTTGAGTTTTCAAAAAATAAATTTAAACAACTTATTAACAATACACAAAATCTAAAACTATCAATAATGGGATTTACAAATCAAACATATCTTATATCACCTTTTACCAATGATATTGCCAATCTTGATTTTATGATAAGCAATATAGATCTAAAATCTATTGAACAAAAAGGTTCAAATATATTCCAACTGTTAAAAACACTAAACAGTTTTACCCAGCAAAAAAACAAAAATATTATAATTTTTACAGATGGAACAGATCAGACAAATTTTTTACAGGAGATAAAATATGCAAAAAAACACAAACTAAAAGTTTATATCTATGCTGTTGCAACAAATGAAGGAGCAGCAATACCATACAACAATGAATTTATAAAAGATAAAAACGGCAATATAGTAATATCATCATTAAACAGCCAAATTGAAACTTTGGCACTAAAAAGCGGTGGCTTATATCAAAAATACTCATTTAACAGTAATGATTTGGATATTTTTATTAAAAAAATTCAAAAAAATTCAAATCAAAAAAATATATCAAGCAGTAAATTACAAACTAAAAAAGAGCTATACTATATACCACTGTTTATCTCTTTGATATTTTTTACACTGTACAGTATATCCTTTAAAAGGAGAAAATTTTGAAAATATTAATTCTTATATTTGTTTTTTATATATATTCTTTTGCATCTTTATATGATAATTTATACCTGTATAAAGCAAAAAAATCATATAAAAACAAAAACTATAAAAAATCATATGAATATTTTAGCAAAATTGAAAACAGATCTGATTATATATACTACAATATGGCAAACTGCCTGTATAAAACAAAACAGTATAAAAAAGCTTTAAATATATATAAAAAAATAGATCCAGCTATATTAAAAAGCGAAAAACTTTATAATATGGCAAACTGCTATATGAAACTTAACAAAATCAAAAAAGCGATTGTTTTTTATAAAAATGCTTTAAAATTTAAAAATGATATTCAAACAAAACAAAATCTTGATATAGCAAATAGTATATTAAAACAGATTGTGGAAAATAAAAAAACAAAAGAGAAAACTATGCAAAAATCTCAAGGGAAAAATGAAGGGGAAGATTTTATAGATGATATAAAACAAAAACTGACAAGTGACAAACAAAAAGATAAAAATGATACAAAATCAAATAATATATCAAGCCTGTTATCTAAAAATCAACTCCAAAAATCAGATATAAAAAACTATAAACAAACCAAAAAACTTTCAGATATTCAACAAGAGATAAAACTTTCAGATATTCAAGAATACAAATGGGATAAATTATTAAAAAATAAAGCATCAAACACTTTGCTTATTCCTGTAAACAAATACAAAGGAGATAAAAATGGTATCAAATATCCTTGGTAAAATGGTAGGTATATTTTTATTATATTCATATCTAAATGCAACTGCAAATTTTAATATATCTTTATCAAATAATGATATCTATACTACACAAGGTATCAAAGTGACTTTGGTCTTAAAATATGATCAAAATACACCAATAATAAAAACAGATTTTGAAGAGCTTAGTGCTGAAAATTTTTGGATAAAACCACTTGATGAATCCAAAATTATCAAAAAAGACAACCTTTTTTATAAAAAATTTACATATCTTGTTTTTGCACAAAATTCAGGTACTCTTGTTATAAAACCACAAATAATAAATATTGCAACAAGACAGGCAAAAACAAATCAGATAATATGGAGCAAACTATACACAAAAAGTGTCTATATAAAATCTAAACCTTTACCGGATAATCTTTTTATACAGGGAAACTATACTATTAAATCATATATTGACAAAACCAGTATAAAAGCTAATCAGCCAATTAATCTAACACTAAAAATAAAAGGAAAAGGTAACATAGATGATATAAAACCGTTTGAATTAAATCTAAATGAACAACTTGTATTTAGCTCAAAACCAGAAATAAAAACAGATTATTCAAACAATATTTACAAAGGTGAATTTACACAAAAATTTTCTATTGTTGCAAATAAAGATTTTACAATTCCATCTTTTAGTTTTAAATACTTTAATATAGATACCAATCTAGTTGAGATAATAAAAACAAAACCTATAAAAATAACAGTACTTAATCCAACAAATACACAAGAAAACTATTATACAAAATATCTCTATACATTATTTGGATTTTTATTTGCTTTTTTAACAATTTTTATATACAGATATCTAAAAAAGCTATCATCAAAAAGATCTTTAAATATTTATAAACAGATTAAAAATGCAAAAGATGACAAACAGTTGTACAATACCCTTTTAACTTACTATAACAAAAATGGCAAGTTAAAACAGGTAATACTAAAATTGGAACAAAATATCTATTTTGATGCTGATAATAAAATTAATAAAAAAGATATATTAAAACTACTTTGATTTTATCACTTTTGCATTTTGTCCTGTAATAGCTGTAACTTTTACAACTTCACCTCTTACCTCATCTTCAGATCTATACTCAATCAAATAATCTTTATTTGAACAACTAACCAAATCTACTTTTATACTTAGTTGTATTCTTTCACATTTTTTTTGATTGATAATTGTATCGCCTGCATTTAAATTTAATACATATAAACATACTAAAATAATAGCTGTTATTTTTTTCATAATTTTTCCTTTATTTTTAATGTCACTTTTTTTAACTCTTTGGTACTTATATCAATTTTAGCTATAAGTCTAATAATTGCTTTTTTTACAGTTGGCTGCCTAATAGCACCTACAAGATATCCCAAACCTATAAGTTCCTCTTGTATATGCATAACCTTTTTATTATCATCTACCACTATTGGAACAATTAAACTATATAGTTCTAAATCAAATATATCTTTTATAATATCTAAATTTTCTTTGATTCTTTTTTGAATATCTTTTTTATTTTCTTGTATATATAAAAATGACTCCAGTGCTAAAGCTATATCAAAAACTGATGGTGCTGTTGTATAAATAACAGCTTTTGCTCTATTTATCAAAAATTCAATTATATGACTTGAAGCCAAAATATACGCACCATAGCTTCCATAAGCTTTACCTAAAGTTCCCATTTTTATATGATTTGATAAAATTGGTAAATTATAAAAATCATACCATCCCAATAAATTTTTTCCAATTACTCCTGAACTATGTGCCTCATCAACTATTAAAATAGCATTATACTCATTTGCAATATCATAGAACTCTTTTGGTGCAATATCCCCACCCATAGAGTAAACACCCTCTATTGCTATAATTATTCTATTATATTTACTGTGTTGATTTTTAATTTGATTTTTCAAATCATTAAAATCATTGTGCTTAAAATAATTCACTTCACCTTGTATTGTTTTTATTGCAACCATACCACTTGCATGATACTCTTCATCAATATATAAAATATCTTTTTTTCGCACCAAAGCTTCTATCAAAGATATATTTGCCAAAAAACCACTTCCTACAACCAAGCCATCTTCAAAACCGTTAGTTTTAGCTAAAATTTGTTCAAACTCTTTATGAATTTTATTATATCCATTTACCACTATTGAAGCTTTAGGGGAATGAAATTTTTCTTGTTTTACCCTTTTATATGCTTTATCAAAAATCTCTTCATTTGATGCTAAACCCAAATAATCATTACTTGCTAAATCAACTAGTTTCTCATCATATATTTTTCTTTGTCGGTATCTGTTTGATTTTTTTAAAGCTTTTATCTCTTTTGTGTACATATATAAATTTTATCCAATCTAATATAAATTTTTATAATGTGATATTTTCCAAAAATTCAATATCATTATCTTGAACTATAATAGCATCTATACTATATGCAATATCAAGTTTATGCACTTTTAGATAATACTCTACGCTTTTTAGGATTTTTCTTAATTTTAATGGAGTGATATTGTACACTGCTTCAAAAGATGTACCACTTTTTACCTCTACAAAATGATAAATATTATCTTTTGTTGCAATAATATCTATCTCACCCAACTTTCTTGCATAATAGTTTGTAGAAATAATTTTAAAGCCAAGTGAAACTAAATATTCACTAGCTTTAATCTCTGCAATATTACCCTTTGATCTGCTCAATTTCAACTTCTACAGATTTAAATCTTGCTGTTTTTATAATCTCATCAGATTCATCTCCAAATAGATAATTTATATGAGATGAGGCATGATGAAATGTACAAAATAAAGTTTTTGTTTTTAATGTTTTTACAAATTTTATTGTAAGTGGATTTGTTTGACCATACTGTGATTTTAATATAACTTTTTCACAATCAAACATATCTTTATCTTCTATACTTACTAATAATATATCTTCAGTATGCTTAGAGTATAAAGTATCACTATGCATTGTTTGAGCTGCATTATTATAATGTACTATAGTTCTTCCTGTTGTTAAATAAAAACTTTCACATCTATTGTCATTTACCAATTTTTCTATTTGTTCTCTTAATCTATATTGGTGATACTTAAATCTTCCAAGACCATCTTTTGTTCTAAAATCTTCAAGATGAAGTGTAGGTGTATCAGTTCTTCCTATTGGCCACTGCAATCCTCTATTTCTATTTTTAACTAGTTTTAAATAACTAGCCCCAGAAAATCTTTTTGGTGCTTTTACTCTTATCTCTTCCCATATATCTTCACTGCTTGTATATAAAGATTCACCTTTTATTTTATTTTCTATATCTCTTAAAACTTCCCAATCATCAGGTAAATCATTTTCAACCAGAGGTTGAGATAGATGCAATCTTCTCATTGCATTAATATACACACCTGTTTTCTCATAAGCTGATTTTACACCAAATACAATATGAGCTTTTTGTGCAATATCATTCATAAATAGATCTTGTACAACTATTAGCTCAAGATTATCAAGCGCTTTGTGTATCTTGTTTTGATTTGGATGGATATGTGTAAAATCCTCACCCATTACATATAAAGATTTAATCTTACCATCAATCATAGCATCAACTGCATCAGGAGTCATAAGACCTATCTCTTTTGGTGTTTCATAATCAGGATCATAATATGGCAAACACCCTACATCACAGGCACCTTGAACATTATTTTGCCCCCTTAAAGGCATAAGTCCAGCTCCAGCTTTTCCAATATTTCCTGTCATCAATGCCAAATGTGTTATAGCCATTACAGCATAACTTCCATCTAAATGCTCTGTAATTCCAAGTCCCCAAAAAATCATAGATCTCTTTGTAGCATAAGCTCGTGCAATTTGTGGTATTGTAGTTGCTAACTCCTCATATCCATTAATTTGCTTAAAAAATTCAGGGTTTGCATAAGGATCTTGCAAAATTGTTTTTTTATAATCTTCAAAACCTACAGTTCTATTATCTATAAACTCTTGATCATACAAATTTTCTTTTAAAATCACATAAGCCAACATATTTAATACCAACAAATTAGCTTCAAATGGCATAACAGCTTCATATGTAGCATATTTATTTAATTGTATTTTTCTTACATCCATCACTGCTAATTCAACAGTTTTATTTCTTACAGCTTCAATCATTCTATTTGCAACTATTGGATGGGCTTCTGTTGTATTTGAACCAATTACAAGCAAAAACTCACTTTGAAATATATCATCATATGGATTTGTTGCAGCACCCTCTCCTATAGTTTGACGCATACCACTAAGACTTGGACTGTGACAAACTCTTGCACAGTTATCAATATTTGGAGAGTCCATAGTTACTCTTGCAAACTTTTGTAAACTATATGCACTTTCACAAGATGTTCTAGCTCCACCCATAGCACTAAATGCGTGACGACCATATTGATTTTTTATCTCACTTAATTTCCAAGCACTTAAACTTGTTGCAAATTCATAACTAGAACTATACCAGATATCATCAAGTGGTTTTAAAGTATGACTTCTTGCTTTTAACTCTCTTGGCATCGCTTCAAAATTATCTTGTATAAAAGTTTTTTTTATTCTTACATCTTCTATTCTTTTATCACTATGGACAAAATCATATCCAGATTTACCTTTTATACAAAGCTTACCACGACTTACATACCCATCACTTTGAGCATATATTTTTTGTATAGTATTATCTTTTACTTGTGCTGTTATATCACACCCTACACCACAATAAGTACATACTGATGATATCTCATGTATCATTATCTCATCCCCCACCTACAAACTGAAGTAATTCTAACTTATCACCATCCTGTGGTATAAAATTATCCCAGTTCTCTTTTTTTATAACTTCCATATTAACTGCAGCTGCCATAACTTTATCTTCAATATTTAACTTTTTTATAATATCTTTTAAATTAATATCATTTTCAAATGATCTATTTTCACCATTTACTATAATATCCATATAACCTCTTTAATTATTACTCTTTGGCAAATAAAACCATCTTAAATCTTTCCCCCATACCTATAGGTTCAAGTAATGTTTTTGCCTTTTGCACCTCATGAATATATTCATCGTTTGATGCATACTTCCTTACCATATCTAAAAGATCAATAATACCAAATTCAACCAATGCTTTTAGTTGAGTTTGATAACTTAACTTTTTTGCTCCAGCATTTTCAAAGCAATCAATCAAATATCCAAAATGTACATCATAAGTTATATCACTTTTTGCATAATACTCTTGCAAATCCAAATCATCCTCAAATATAGGAAATACTTTATGTTTTGCATAAATTCTAGCAGAAAAATCATTTCTTGGATACAAATCCCCATAATCAAAAGTTATAAAATGAAACTTATTGATATTTTCACACATATTTTGCGCAAACTCTTCATATCCAACAGCTAATTCACCTTTTTTAATCTTATATTTTTCACATCTTTGAACTAACTTTTCAGGTAAATCTTCATTAAATTCTATTTTATGATTACTAACTGTTGCAATTTTTGGTTTATCATTATTTTCATATACCAATTCACACTCAAAAGCATCAAATATCTCATTTGCTACAACATATGCACTATCTAATTTTATTTGTGATATATCATTGAAATGTTTTAGTTTTATAACATCTCCAAAAGATTCCTCAAAATACTCTTTTTGCTTTTGTCTTAAGTGTTCATATCTTTCAACAATAGCAAAATTTAAACTATCTAATAATTTTGGTTCCAATGTATTAATAAATTCAATTATATCAGCTAAAAGATATCCATGATGCGCTCCAATTTCTACTATGGTAGTATCTCTTGGTAACAATCCATCATTTATGGTTTTTATAATCTGTTTGGCTATAGAACCACCAAAAAATTTACTAGTACTAACTGCAGTAAAAAAATCTCCACCTTTTCCTATATCTTTATAATTACTGTAATAACCATCTTTACCATAGAGCCATTGATAAAAATATTGTGAAAATCTCATACTATTTCAACCTAGCATACAGATCCAATAACTCTATTTGAGCCTCTAAATCCAAAATCTTTAAATCTAGATATTTACTATCTAATGAGTTTTTCATAGTATTTACATCAGAAATAGTTTTTATTCCAGCTTCTTGCAACTCCTTCATTTGTGTTAATAATGAACTGTATAATTTCACATCATCTTGTGCAATTTTTACCTTTTTATTTAAAAGAGCAAGTTTATCCAATTTTGTTTTTAAAAAATTTTCTTCCTCTTTTTGTTCAATTTGTAGTGATTTAATAGCTTTTAAATGTTCTAATTTACTACTTTGAATATCATTTATTGTTCTTACATCTAGTGGAATTGATATATTAAATCCATAACTGCTTGTATTTTCATTTGTAGTAATTCCATCTGTTTTGTGGTATTTACTATAGTCATAAGTGAAATTAATTGTAGGTAGATATTTACTTACAGTCATATTACTTAACCATTTTTTACTATTTATATCCAAACGAGATTTTTGTAGATATATATTATCTTTTATAAACTGTTCTTTAGTTACAATATCAAATCTTGGTAATTCAAAACTATCATATGGTTTACTGCTTAAATTATCAAAACTGTTTATTAAACTTTTCAACTGAAATTCTAAATCCAACAAAGCATTCTTTTTAATGTTTGCATCTAGTATTGCATTATCTAAAAATGATGTATCTATTAGTCCATTAAATACTTGCTCTTTTTTTCTTTGAATATCAATATTGGCATTTTTTATAAGCAATTCTTGTTTTTGTATTG
>Ga0256843_1002995_pt1 | contig 11992 bp, 10 predicted proteins | sample AlvinellametaG_FD_191572 | JGI IMG/M metagenome (GOLD analysis project Ga0256843, IMG submission 191572) | Pompeii worm associated microbial communities from hydrothermal vent at the East Pacific Rise, Pacific Ocean - Alvinella | ecosystem: Host-associated > Annelida > Integument > Unclassified ... | reverse complement strand
CCAGCATCTTCTCGATACCCCGGTACTTGTAGAAGTGGCGCACCTCCTGGTGGAGCATATCCTCCCCCGCCTGGGAGAAGTGGAAGTGACCCGGTTCGATGATGCCGGCGTGGATCGGCCCCACCGCCACCTCGAAGACCCCGTCGCCCCCAATCGCCTCGTAACGGTAGGGACGAAAATCGGCGTAGTCCAGCTCTGTTTTGGCGTCGAAGGCTTTGCGCATTGGGTGAATCCCCTGGGGCCATCGCTCGTGGTGCAGTAGGGGGCGGCGGTCGAAAGCCCCCTCGATGCGAAGGCCAAAATCGTCCGCCATCTTGCGCTCGAACCAGATCGCCGCCGGATGTTTCGGGGCGATGGAGTGTACGACCGGATCGGCCGGATCGCACCGTTCATGGAGGGTTTCGGTATCAAACACCGTCACCACGTCCAAAGCGTCGGATCGTTCGACGGCGTAGCGTGCAATGAGCCGTTTCATGCGATACTCCTGAGAAAGTGCATGGCCGCCGGGGTGATCAGCGCCAGCAAACCGACGGCAAAGATCGCCAAAGCCGCCACCTCCGCGGCGTAGACCGGCCGCTCGGCCGCTTCCCCCTCGTACTTCATGCTTTGATAGATCGCCACGAAGCGGTAGAAGATGACCGAAAGCAAAATCAGCAGCAGCAGTGTCGCGCCGATCATTGCCAGCAGGTGGTGGCTCGACTCCGCCGCGTCCACCATCGCCCCGAAGCCGTAGAGCTCGGAGAAGAACATGGGGCTGGGAGGCAGGGAGACGATGGCCAGAAGAAAGAGGCTCACCAGGAAATAGAAGAGCTTGCCCCTGACACCCCGGTAACCTTTGAGCGCCCCGGCGATGTGGTAGCGGCCGCTGGACTCCAGTACCCCGGTGGAGAGAAAAAGCGCCGGTTTCAAAAAGGCGTGGGCCCCGAAGTGCAGCAGTGCCGCGAAGGTGCCGCCCCCGACCCAGAAGAGCGCGATCAGCGCCATGTGCTCGATCCCCGAAAGCGAAAAGAGCCGCATGAAATCCTTGGCCCGGTAGATGAGAAAGGCGACGATGAAGATCGTCAGCAGCGTATAGGCGACCACAAAGCCCACCAGATGCGCCTCGTTGACCGCCCGGGCGACGGTGGAGAAGCGGAAAAATCCCACGATCACCGCACTCTCCAAAATCCCGCTAAAAAGCGCCGCCACGGGGTAGAAGGAGGCGCGTTCGATGTTGGCCAGCCAGAGGTTCATGGGGAAAAAGCCCATCTTGACAAACATCCCCACCGTCGCCAGCGCAAAGCCCATCTCAAAAAGAAAGGGCGAGGGGATGGCGTGGGCTTTGGCCAGCAGGGCATCAAACAGCATCGCCTCCTCCCCCAGGATCGGCTTGGCCGAAGCGTAGATGAGGATGATGCCAAAAAGCACCAGCGAAATGGCGATGGCCCCGACGATCATGTAGTTCCACGCCTCTTTGTGCGCCGCGGCGCTTCGGTTGGTCTTGATCATGTAGACCGTCGAGAGGGTCGCCATCTCCAGGCCGATCCAATAGATCCCCATGTGGTTGGCCAGGATCGAGAGGATCAGACCGATCCAAAAGAGCGCGAAAAAACGGTAAAAACGGCGGGTGGATACTTCGGTGATCGCCACGTGCCGATCCAGGGTCAGCAATGCCAGCGTCACGCCGATCCCGACGACCGAAGAGACCAGCAATACATAGCTGTTGAGATCGTCGGCCACCAGGTAGTCGCCCCAGATGCTCCAGGGTTTGGCGTGGAGAAAGAGTATCCCCACCGGAATCAGGATCGCCACGGAGCTTATAGGCAGCAGACGGCGGGCCCGGGGCGTGTGCAAAAAGCTGGCGGCGAACATCACCAGCGCCGGCAACAGCAAAAGCGCGACCATCATGCCCCCGCCTCCCCGCTGTTTTCCATCTCTTCACGCCGCATCAGAAGGTTGATGACGACGATGGCCATCAGCAGATCGAAGAAGATCCCCAGCTCCACCAGCATCGGCATCCCGCCCGTCGCGGTGGTCCCCAGCAGAAACAGGGCGTTCTCCATGCTCAGAAATCCCACGATCTTGGGGGCGATGTTGTTATGCTCCATCATCAGCAGGAGTGCTAAAAAGAGCGACGAGATGCTGATGGCGACGTAGTTGGCGTTGCCCTCGACCATATGGCTGATGGGCTCGGCCAGGTAGAAGGTAAAGACCAGAATCGCCGGCACCAGCATGATGGCGTACTGGATGCGGATGTTGGGGGTGATCTGACGCACCAGGCCGAAACGCTGGCTCAGGCGCTTGAGGATCCAGGGAATCGCCCCGGCTTTGAGCAGGAGGGTGATGAGGCCGCTGATGATCATCGCCCCGTCGTGCTGGGCACGGCCGATGGTAAGCGCCAGCAGGCCCAGCGACAGGGAGTTGAGGCTGTACCACATCAGCAGACGATAGAGGCGCGCGGTAAAAAGCGCAGTAATGAGTGTGGCGAGAAAGATGCCGATTAACAGATCGACCATGTCAGGCTCCCAGTACGTAAAAGGTAATCAGTGACAAAAAGGCAAAGACGATGGCGATGCCCAGCAGGTTAGGGACTTTAAACAGGCGCAGTTTGGCGGTGTTGACCTCCACCAGCGCCACGGCCAGGGCCACCCCAAAGAGCTTGCCCACAAAGAGGGCCAGGGCCAGAGGCCAGGCCAGGCCGTAACCGAAGGGAAGAAAGAGCGAAGCAAACAGCGAGGCGAAGATGACGAACTTCACCGCCGCCGCGGTCTCGACGATGGCCAGCCAGACCCCGCCGATGTCGAGGATCATCGCCTCATGCACCATCGTCAGTTCCAGGTGGGTTTCGGGGTTGTCCACCGGGATACGGCCGTTTTCGGCGATCAGCAGGATAAAGAAACTGATGGCGGCGAAGAGATAGCTGGCCATATGCTTTTCGGGGAAGCGGCTCGCCAGGTTGACCCCCGCCTGGCCCACCCCCAGATCCCCGGCCATCATGGAGACGGCGAAGATCGTCAGCACCATCGCCGGTTCGGCCAGGGCGGCGATGAAAGCTTCGCGGCTGGCGCCGATCCCCCCGAAACTGCTGGCGCTGTCAAGCCCCAACAGCATCAGGAAAAAGGTCGAAAGCGCCATGAGCCCCGTGAGAGTGAAGGCATCAACGAAGCTGACATACCACGCCCCCTGAACAGCGGGCGGTAGGAAAAAGAGGACGATGAGCAGGGGCGAGAGGATCAGGAACGGGGCGACGCGGGTGATGAGGCTGGCCTCTTCGCTGACAACATTCTCTTTGTGCAGAAGCTTGGCGACATCGCGGTAGCCCTGGAGGAGCGAAAGGGGACGCTTGAAGAGCAGCCACATCTTCAGCGCCTTGATCACCCCCAGCAACAGCGGGGCGATCAGCAACAACACGGCGACAGTCAACAGATAGAGGCTCATCGTTTCTCTCCGATAATCAGCACTTTGATCGAGACGATCATCACCACCGACTCCAGGGCGAAGGTGGCCCAGCTGAACTCGTGGGCGAAGATCCGGTAGCTAAAGAGCACCAGCAGCATCAGGTTGAAGATCATCGCGGCGTAGCGGGTCTGCTCGAAATGGGCGAGACGATAAACCCAGTAGCTGACGAAGTTGGCCGCCCGCGCCGCGCCGTCGTAAAGCGACTTTTCAAAAAGCGGCGTCACATGCACCGCGTAGCGGGAGCGGTCGAACTTGGTGGCGTGGCCGGCGAGGGTCTCTTTCTCCAGATGCTCTTCGGGGCGGTAGAGCCACTCGAAGAAACGGCGGATCGGCCCGGCGAATCCGGTGGCCGAATACTGGGTGCGCGCGGAGGTGCGGTAGCCGCAGGCCCAGGTGCGGTGCAGACGCTCCCTGACCCCCAACAGCCGCATCCCGAACCAGAGCGCCCCCGTCACCGCCAGCAGGGCCAGGGTCAGCAGCAGGGGCGAGACCACCCCGCCGTGGATCGCCACCGAGTGCATCTGCCAAATGCCGTCGGGAAAGATCAGAGGCGTCACGTCCCGGCGACCCAGCGCGGCCAGCGCCGCCCCGAAGCGGCCGATGAACCAGGGGGCGAAGAGCATCAAAGCGAGCACGACGCCCGCCATGAGCATCATGCCCGCGCGCATCATGCCGTTGACCTCTCTGGCGTGGCGGGCGTTGGCGCTGCGGTGCAGCCCCAGAAAGGTGATGCCAAACGCCTTGACAAAGCAGGCGACGGCCAGCCCCGCCGTCAGCGCCAGGGCGAAGATGGCGAAGGGGATCGCAAGTTTGAGCGACATGTTGTCGATGTGGCTGGAGCCCAGCATCGCCTGAAAGGTCATCCACTCGCTCAAAAAGCCGTTGGTCGGCGGCAGGGCGGAGATGGAGACGGAGGCGAGCAGAAAGGTCAACGCCGTCACCGGCATACTTTTGATGAGTCCGCCGTAGGCTTCGATGTTTTTGGTGTGGGTCTCGTGCAGGACACTGCCCGCCCCCATGAAAAGGAGCGACTTGAAACTCATGTGGTTGAAGGTGTGAAAGAGCGCGGCGGTGAAGGCAAAGGCGCTAAGCACCGGCAGTTTCAAAGCGTCAAAGATCATCCCCATCCCGAAACCGATGAGAATGATGCCGATGTTTTCGATGGAGTGGTTGGCCAGTAGCGCCTTGATGTCATGTTCGCTTAGGGCGTAAAGCACGCCGATCAGAGCGCTCATCGCCCCGATCACCAGCACCAGCACCCCCCACTCCAATGGCCAGGGGTAGAGCACCGTGAGGAAAAAGCGGAAGATCCCGTAGATGGCGACTTTGAGCATCACGCCGCTCATGAGCGCCGAGACGGGACTGGGAGCCGCGGGGTGGGCGTAGGGGAGCCAGACATGCAGCGGCACCGCCCCCGCCTTGGAAAAGAAACCGAGCAGCAGCAGGAAAAAGAGCAGCGTCGGGTAGGCAAAGGCGTGGGCAATACCTTGCATTGTCGCGAAACCTGCCTCCAAATCGCCCCGGGTGACGATGAGAAAAAAGAGCAGCAAAAAGACGAAACCGAAATGGGTCATAAAGAAATAAAAACGCGCCGCTCTCAGCGTCGTCTCGGGCTCTTTCTCCGCCTCGGTAAGGATCAGCTGCCAGCTGGTGAGGCTCATGAGCTCCCAAAAGAGCAGAAAGCTCAGGGCGCTTCCGGCCGTCACCACCCCCAGCATCGAAAGGATGAACGCGGCGTAGTGGATGCGGTAGTGCCAGGGACGTGAAATGTGGCTCATGTAGCCCCGGGAGTAGAAGAGATTAGGCACGCTGCCGAGAACAATCAGCCCCGCAAAGAGGAGCGAAAGGGTGTCGAACTGGAAAAAATGGGTCATCACGAGTAAACTCCGAACACGAAAATACACGTTCGGCGGATTGGTTCCGTCGGATTTGTGCTTTAAAAAGCTATTTTTAAATTTGCGCGAATTATATCACATCACAATAAACATAGAGAGCAATTAATATAGTTGCAAGTATTAAGTTTATTTTTGATAAAATCAAGTGCAATTTTTCAAAGCAAAAGGTTTTGAATGTCCGATCTGTTCAGCGAGCACGAAGATATCCAGGAAGTCTCCATTGAAGAGAGCATCAAAGGCAGTTACCTCGACTACTCCATGAGCGTCATCATCGGCCGGGCCCTGCCTGACGCCAGGGACGGTCTTAAACCGGTACACCGCCGTATCCTCTACGCCATGCACGAGCTGGGGGTCACCTCCCGCGCGGCCTACAAAAAGTCGGCCCGTATCGTGGGGGATGTCATCGGTAAGTATCACCCCCACGGCGACACCGCCGTCTATGACGCCCTGGTGCGGATGGCGCAGGACTTTTCCATGCGCATCCCGCTGGTGGACGGTCAGGGGAACTTCGGCTCCATCGACGGCGACAACCCGGCGGCCATGCGGTACACCGAAGCCCGCATGACGCGTCTGGCCGAAGAGCTTTTGCGCGATATTGAAAAAGATACGGTCGATTTTATTCCCAACTACGACGACACCATGCAAGAGCCCGACGTGCTCCCCAGCCGGGTACCCAATTTGCTTCTCAACGGCTCCAACGGTATCGCCGTGGGGATGGCCACCAACATCCCGCCCCACCGCCTGGATGAACTGATCGACGCCCTGCTTGCACTCATTGACAACCCCTCAGCCGAATTGGAAGATCTGCTGGCCCATATCCAGGGGCCCGACTTTCCCACCGGCGGCATTATCTTTGGCCGCAAGGGGATCCTGGACGCCTACAAGACGGGCCGGGGCCGCATCAAGGTGCGGGCCAAGACCCATATCGAGAAAAAGGGGAACCGGGAAGTCATTGTCATTGACGAACTGCCCTACCAGGTCAACAAGTCACGCCTAATCGAAAACATCGCCCAACTGGCCAAGGACAAGGCGATTGAGGGGATCAGCGAAGTGCGCGACGAAAGCGACCGCGAAGGGATCAGGGTGGTCATTGAGCTCAAAAAAGACGCCATGAGCGAGATTGTGCTCAACAACCTTTTCAAATCGACCCAGATGCAGACCACGTTTGGTATTATCCTGCTGGCCATTGTCAACAAAGAGCCCAAAATCTTCACCCTCATGGAGCTTTTGCGACTCTTCATCCAGCACCGCAAAACCATCATTATCCGCCGCACCATCTTTGAACTTGAAAAGGCCAAGGCCCGCGCCCATATTCTTGAGGGCCTTCGCATCGCGTTGGACAACATCGACGAAATCGTGGCCCTCATTCGCGCCTCCGCCGACGCCAACGAAGCCAAAGCTGGATTGATGGAGCGCTTTGGGCTGAGCGAAAAGCAGGCCCAGGCCATTTTGGAGATGCGCCTGCAACGCCTCACCGGCCTGGAGCGCGACAAGATAGAAAAAGAGTACCGGGAGCTGATGGCGGAAATTGAGCGCCTCTCCAACATCCTCAAAAGCGAAGAGCTCCTCAACCAGATCATCAAGGAAGAGCTCCTGGAGGTCAAAGAGCAGTTCTCCACCCCGCGACTCACCGAGATTGTGGATGATTATGACGATATTGACATTGAAGACCTTATTCCCAACGAGCCGATGGTGGTCACCATTACCCACCGCGGTTATATCAAGCGGGTGCCGGTCAAACAGTATGAGCGTCAGCACCGGGGCGGCAAGGGCAAAACCGCCGTCACGACGCATGATGACGACTTTATCGAAAGCTTCTTCATCTCCAATACCCACGACACGCTGATGTTCATCACCGACCGGGGACAGCTGTATTGGCTCAAAGTCTACAAAATTCCCGAAGGCACCCGTACCGCCAAGGGCAAGGCGGTGGTCAACCTCATTCAGCTTCAGCCCGATGAGAATATTATGGCCATCATCCCCACCACCGATTTTGACGAAAGCAAATCGCTGGCCTTCTTCACCAAAAACGGCATCGTCAAACGCACGAACCTCAGCGAGTTCAAAAACATCCGCTCCGTGGGCGTACGGGCCATTACGCTGGATGAAAACGACGAGCTGGTTACCTGCAAAATCATCCTGCCCGAGACCGAAAACCTCTTTATCCTGACCCACAAAGGCCAATGTATCCGTTTCCCCGTCTCGGACGTGCGCGAGATAGGCCGTACCGCCAGGGGCGTAACGGGTATTCGCTTTAAGATCGAAGGCGACCATGTGGTCGGCGCGGCCACTGTCAAAAGTGATGAGCAAGAGCTATTGACGGTGGCCGAAAAGGGATTGGGCAAACGGACCGAAGCGGGCGAATACCGCCTGCAAAGCCGCGGCGGCAAAGGGGTAGTGGCCATGAAACTCACCCCCCGCACCGGCAGTGCCGTGGGCGTGGTGATCGTGGAGGAGAACAAAGACCTGATGGTATTGACCCAAAGCGGCAAGATGATCCGTGTCGATATGCAACAGATCCGCAAAGCGGGCCGTAATACCAGCGGCGTCATGATTGTACGGCTTGAGAGCGGCGACAAGGTTAACTCCATCGCCGTCTGTCCCAAAGAAGAGGCGGAAGAGGAGCTGGCCGAGCACTCTGACGAACTTACCATTGACAAAGTGGAATGACTTTTGCTTACACTTTGGCAACAACTCTAACCATCGAGGAGCCCTATTCATGAAACGCCAACTCCTTTCCGCCCTTCTGGGCGGCGGTCTGATTTTGAGCGTCGGCGGTTGCTCATTCAAAAGCGAGCCGACCGCCCAGACCCGCCCCTGCCAACCCTATGCCCAAACCCAACCCTGCCAGCCGCCCGCCCCGCAACAGGTAGCGGTTCAGGCACCCGAACCGGCCAAGGCGCCCGAACCCAAAAAAGAAGAAAAACCGGCCAACCCCTGTGACGGCATGACCCTGGCGCCCCAGTGCGACCTGCATTTTCGTGTTATCGGCCAGGGGGTCGCGCCGGTCAACACTGTCTCCCCCGCCCAGGCCATGGCGCTGGCCAAACGAGCCGCCATCGCCGACGGCTACCGGCAACTGGCTGAAAAAATCAGCGGTGTTTACGTGGAGGGCCGCGACATGATCAAAAACATGATGGTCCAAAACTCCGTTGTCCACACCCAGGTCAACGCCCTCATTCGCAACGCCGAGATTGTTGACACCGAATTTAGAGACGGACTCTACCAGGCCCAGATGGAGATCACCATCCACGGCGGCAAATGGTACGAAAAACTGGCCAACTGACCCTTCTTTTCTCCCTCTTTTTCTCCTCCCCGTTGCCGGGGATGGAGGATTATTACGTCTCCTACGCCCTTTTGACCGAAAAGCAGAGTGTTATAGCCGAGCGCATCTATATCTCCCGCGCCATGACGCCCCTGGGCGAAGCGGGAAAAGCGCTCTGCCGCTTCGAGACCGATCTGCCCGATTTTCAAACTTTCATCAAATATCGCAAACATCAAATTGTCACCTGCCTCATGCGCCAAGGCGTATTGGTGCGCTCCTACGAAACCTCACGCAACGCCGTCATCTCCCGTGAGGCGGTCTGGCTCACCCTGCCGCCTGTTGGAATCAAAGTGGCCTTTAACGACGGGGTTGTTATAGTTAGAAAAGTGAAAAGTGAAAAGTGAAAAGTCGAAAGGAGGGCGGATGGCCGTTGCATACACGTTGACCGAAAGAGCGAAGAGGTGCCCATGAAGATCGCCATTGTCGAAGATGACATCAATATGCGCAAATCGCTGGAGATCGCCCTCTCCGACTACGCCGACGAATTTGAGGTCAAGACCTTCCGAAACGCCAAAGAGGCCCTTAAAAAGTTGGACGACTCGTATGATCTTGTCATTACCGACATCACCATGCCCGGTATGGACGGTATTGAGTTTCTTGAAAAGCTGGATGGGCGCTATGAGGCGATTATTATTACCGGTAACGCCACGCTGGGCCGCGCCATTGAGTCGATCCGCCTGGGGGTCAAAGATTTTTTGACCAAACCCTTTGAGATCGAAACGCTGGTAGAGGCGATCCGCCGTAGCCGCAAAGCCGGTACTCGGCTCAAACAGAGCGCCCCACGACACGACACCAAAAACTCCGCGCTCTTTTACGCCACCTCTCCCGCGCTTGAAAACGCGCTCAAACTGGCGCGCAAAGCGGCCCTTACCGACGCATCGGTACTCCTGTTGGGCGAAAGCGGCGTAGGCAAAGAGCTCTTTGCCCGAACCCTGCACGAAAGCTCTCCCCGCGCCAACGGCCCGTTTGTAGCCCTCAATATGGCCGCCATTCCCGAAAACCTGATCGAAAGCGAACTCTTCGGATTTGAGAAGGGGGCCTTTACCGATGCCATGGAGCGTAAAATCGGCAAATTTGAGTCAGCTAACGGGGGGACGCTCTTTTTGGACGAGATCGCCGAGATGCCGGTGCATTTGCAGGCCAAACTTCTGCGCGCCCTGCAGGAAAAGCGTGTCTGCCGGCTGGGCGGGCATGAGGAGATCGCCGTGGACGTGCGCATCGTGGCCGCCACCAACGCCGATATCAAGGCAAAGATCGCACAGGGAGAATTTAGGGAAGATCTCTACTACCGCATCGCTACCATTCCTATTCAGATACCCCCGCTTAGAGAGCGCACCGAAGAGATCCTGCCCATCGCCGAACGGATACTGGAAGAGGTGCGCCAAAAGTATGACCTGCCAGAAAAATCCTTCTCCGCCGAGGCCAAAGAGAGACTATTGCGTTATCCGTGGCCCGGCAACATTCGCGAGCTCATCGCCGTCGTTGAGCGGGCGACGATTTTAAGTGATACGAACAAGATAACGGCGGAAGATCTTTTTCTCGACGCCCGCTCATAGAATCATTAATTTTTTTTAGGTATAATCGCGTAATTTTTCCAAAAAACAAAGAGGGTCATAATGCGAAAATTCAACGTTGCCGTTGTCGGCGCCACCGGTGCCGTGGGTGAGGAGATGCTAAGAGTCCTGGAAGAGGTCGATTTTCCCGTCGCCAAACTGGTGCCGCTGGCCAGCGCCCGTACGGCGGGCGAGAAAATTGAGTTCAAGGGCGAAGAAGTTGTCGTCAAAGAGTTGACAGAGACCATTTTTGAAAAAGAGGAGATCGAAATCGCGCTCTTTAGCGCCGGCGGCTCCGTCTCGGCCCATTACGCCCCCTTCGCCGCCGAAGCGGGCGCGGTAGTGGTGGACAACACCAGCCATTTTCGCATGGACCCGGAAGTGCCGCTGGTGGTGCCCGAGGTCAACCCCGAAGATATCGCCCTATGGCAAAGCAAAGGCATCATCGCCAACCCCAACTGCTCGACTATCCAGATGGTCCAGGCCCTCAAGCCCCTTCAGGAGACCTTCGGCATCGAGCGGGTGGACGTGAGCACCTACCAGGCCACCTCGGGCGCAGGCAAGAGCGCCATGGAAGAGATGGTCAAACAGATGCAGGACTTCTTCGCTTTCAGACTGGATGAAAGCCCCCATGAGAAGTTCCCCCACCAGATCGCCCTGAATGTCATCCCGCAGATCGACGTCTTTATGGACAACGGCTTCACCAAGGAAGAGATGAAGATGGTCAACGAAACCTGCAAAATCATGCACGAGAGTATCGAGGTGGCGGCCACCTGCGTGCGCGTGCCGGTCTTGCGGGGCCATAGCGAAAGCATTACCGTCACCCTCAAAAAAGACGCTGACGCTCAGGCGGTACGCGAGGCGCTGGCAAAGGGAGAGAACCTGGTACTCATGGACGACCCCGCCAACGGCGTCTACCCCATGCCCATCGTCTGCGTCGATCGTGACGAAACATTTGTGGGACGCATTCGCGGCGACATCTACCGCCCCAATGTCATCCATATGTTCGTGGTGGCCGACAACCTGCGTGTCGGCGCCGCCACCAATGCCGTGCGCATTGCCCAAAAATGGATAGAGACGGAGGCCGTATGAAACGCCTGGAACAGCTCTTTGAGAGCGCGTTGTGGAACACCCGGCTGCTGATTTTACTGCCGGTCATCTTCTCCATGATCGGCGCGGTGGCCCTCTTTGTCATCGCCAGTATCGATATTTATCATGTCGCAACCTATACCCTGGATGTCTATCTCAATCACCTCCACCCCAAAGATTTCCACGAGAAGGTTGTAGGCGACGTCATCGGCGCCATTGACCTCTATCTTATCGCCGTGATACTCCTGCTCTTTAGTTTCGGCCTTTATGAACTGTTCATCTCGCGTATCGACGCGGCGGAGGCGTCGGAAGGCTCCAAAATTTTGCAGATTCACTCCCTTGACCAGCTCAAGGACAAGCTGGCCAAGGTCATTGTCATGGTCCTGGTGGTCAGCTTTTTCAAGCGGGTATTGCATACCCATTACGGATCACCTCTGGAACTACTCTATTTTGCCATAGCTATTCTCGCCCTTGCCCTGGGGCTCTATTTTCTGCATAAAGGCGGTAACCACTGATGATTTTCGTAGATGCCTGTTTTCGTAAACCCACCCCCTACACGCCTGTTTGGATGATGCGCCAGGCGGGCCGCTACCTGCCCGAGTACATGGCCGTGCGCCAAAAGGCGGGTGACTTTCTGACACTTTGCAAAAACCCCGAAATGGCCGCCAAAGTGACCCTGCAACCGGTCGATA
>Ga0256843_1002994_pt1 | contig 12002 bp, 12 predicted proteins | sample AlvinellametaG_FD_191572 | JGI IMG/M metagenome (GOLD analysis project Ga0256843, IMG submission 191572) | Pompeii worm associated microbial communities from hydrothermal vent at the East Pacific Rise, Pacific Ocean - Alvinella | ecosystem: Host-associated > Annelida > Integument > Unclassified ... | reverse complement strand
ATGATTTTAATCCCATCAAAATTAAACCCCTCCATCTGCTCCTCATACTTTTTATGCAAAGAGATATACTGCTTTGTCATAGCGTGCTTATCTTTGAGCCCTGCATAGCCTATCTCTTTGTTCTTAATACCAAGATAACGAGCAATCTGCCCTACCATCTCAGTCGTAGAGAGATTTTTTTTGCGTACAAAAAGAATTAAGTGCTCACCCTCTCCACTAAACTCATAAAGAGGTATCTCTTCAACCACAAAATCACGAGGTGACTGTTTAAAATGAAAATCTATACTTGCGTGAGCAAGTGAATAAAATCTGTCCATATATCTGTTTTCCCTAATCTATTTAAAAATGATGTGCTTTACATCTACTATTTGTATATCTACTACGTGTTGCAATAGCAAAGATATTTAGCTTTGTTCTACTCTGCGCGGCACGCCTTAAAACTGCTTTTCTATCACGTTTATCAAATGCAACAAGCATCTCATACTCTTCACCACTACAAGCAACTTCTTTAGCTATTGGTTTTATAAAATGAATACCAATACGATTTATTTTAGTTATTTTTTCCAAATCACTAAAAAGTCCATCAGATATATCCATACCTGCTTTTAAATATCGTTCTGCACTCTTTACAAAAGCACCTCGTAATTTTATATTTAAAAATTTAGATTTTTTATGAATTTTTCCTAAATTAAAAAGTTTTTTCAGCTCTTTTGCACTTTCACCAAGTTTACCAGTATATGCAAAAAGATAACTTTCTCTCACCCCTTTTCGAAAAAGTGGTTTTTTAGTTTCTGAAATAACAGTAATCGTAATATCTAATTTAGTGTTACTTATTGTATCGCCACCAATAATCTCCAAATTATAACATTTTACAACATCTTTAAAGCCTAATGCCAATGCTTTCATATTCTCTTTACTCATACTTTTTGGCATAGCAACACTCAGCAGTATGTATTTTGGTTTTGCATTCATAGCAATAGCATCAGAAATATTAACTAACATCGCTTTTTTGGCTATTTGATAGTAACTCATCCACTCTTTTTTAAAATGAACATTCTCAAAAAACGCATCTTTAGAGTATACAAATCCATCAACCAATGCAGCATCATCACCAATATGATTATTGTTAAAAAGTGATATAAAATAATTTTCTAAATTCAAATTTCTTCTTTCTACTTAAGCATATATTAATTGCAAGCAATATAGAATGTAAGTCATTATACCATTTTTAGGAAAATCAACTATGAAACAATCTATTAAAAAGATATTTCAAAATTTAAATACTTATTTGCTTTTTGTTCTTTTTATTGCAACTATTGCGATGCTTATAGTCTTAGAGTACTCTTTATCTTTTGATAAAATTGACAATTTAAATAAACAAAAAAAGATTATTGCAACACTTACAAAGTTAGATAAACATGATTTGGAATTAGCACTTATACAATTTAATGGTAAAAGTGTACAACTTCATCAAGAGATTGATAAATTACGTCTCCTTTATAAATATGCATATATTGATAAATATATTGTAAAAAACAGAGATGAGTATCTTAATGATTTACAAAAGCTATCTCAACTTACCGATCAATTTAATCAAGCTGCAAAAAATTACTATGTAGATATAAAAAACAAGCAAGTCGAAGAGGAAGCTAAAAAGAGATTAGATAGTGCACTTTTTACTATAACTAATCACATCAACTCTATGCTTTTAAAAAGTATCTCTTATAATGAGATAAAATTTAAGCTTTTTAAAAATGTAACTATCATACTTTTTATATTGATCCTTCTAGCTACTATCTATTATAGACGTCTTCTAAATGCTATTTATAGAGATATTAATTTTTTACAAAGAGTAGATAGAGATAGAAAAACATACAATATCTTTTCTCAAGAGGCAGATGCAATCTCTCTACAAATGAATAGAAAAAATATTGTAACTGATAATCCAGATATGATTGATACCGTTACAGAGATTAATAACTATAAAGGTATGATAAATGAATACTCTGCAAAAAAAGGTTTAAAAGATAGCAACTTTACAGCTGTTACAGTCATTGAAATAGATAACTTTTCAAAAACAAATAGGGCCTTTCCCCAAGATATAACACAAGCAATTTTGAAAAAAATAGCATATACAATTTCACTCTATGAACAGCCTATAGATGTTATTGCAAGAACAGATTACAATCAATTTACTATTATCCTCTCTCGTGCGTCTAAAGAGCAAGCATATAAAGATGTTGAACTTCTTAGAGAGAGCATTACAGAACTCAAATTCAACATTCCACATAAAGGAGCCACACAGATCACAATAAGTGGTGGTTTTATTATTAAACCAAATAACACCTCTTTAGAAGAGGCTATGAAACAGGCAAAAGAGATATTACACTATGCCCAATCTATAGGGACAAATAAAATTCTTCAAACTAGAGACCTTGCACATAGAGATTATATAAAATAATTAACTTTTATATGTCTCAAATGGTAACAATCTTCAAGTTCCTCCAAACAAACTCAATATTTAACCTGCACTAAGGCTGACTGCGATATAATCAGCAATATTTTAGTTCTTTATACGAAGGAAAGTTAATGAGTATTCCTATTTATACTTACGATGCGATTGTTGTTGGTGCAGGTCTTGCGGGATGTGCAGCAGCTAGAGAGTTGCAAAATGCAGGAAAAAAAGTTGCTGTTATTACTAAGCTACATCCATTAAGAAGTCACTCAGGTGCAGCTCAGGGTGGAATTAATGCAGCATTTAGTGATGAAGACAGTGTTGAGCTTCATGAATTTGATACTGTAAAGGGATCTGACTATTTGGCAGACCAAGATGCTGTTGAGTTTATGTGTAAAAAAGCTCCAGAGACTATTCGCTGGGCTGAAAGAATGGGAGCAGCATTTAGTCGTACCCCAGATGGCAAAATTGCACAACGTCCTTTTGGTGGACAATCATCTCCACGTGCATGTTTTGCAAAAGATAGAACAGGATTAACACTTCTTCAAACTATTTATGAGCAAGCAGATCGTGCTGGTGTTAAATTTTGGGATGAGTGGTATGCTGCAGATATAATCTATAAAGATGGAAAAGTATCTGGTGTAGTAGCATTTAACATTCGTGATATGCAGACTGCAATTTTCAATGCAAAATCTGTAATGTTTGCAACTGGTGGTTATGCAAGAAGCTATAAGATCAACTCTAATGCTCATGCAAATACAGGTGATGGTCTCTCTATTGTAGCACGTCATGGTCTTCCTTTAGAAGATATGGAATTTGTACAGTTCCACCCATCAGGTCTTAGTGGAAATGGTGTACTTATTTCTGAAGCAGCTCGTGGTGAGGGTGGAAGACTTTTCAACTCTAAAGGTGAGCGTTTTATGGAAAAATATGCACCAAATGCATTAGAACTTGCTTCTCGTGATGTTGTAAGCCGTGCTATTTTAAATGAAATTCGCGAAGGTCGTGGTGTTGGTCCAAGAAAAGATGCTGTTTATCTTGATGTGACACATTTAGGTGAAGAGTTGATTATGAATAAGCTTCCAGAGTTACGTGAGCTTGCTATTACTTTCCTTGGTCTTGATATGATTAAAGAACCTATCTTAATCTCTGCGACTGCACACTACTCTATGGGAGGTATTCCAGTCAATATTGCTGGAAATGTTCGTCTAAATAACTCTGACTTCATAGAAGGTTTCTATGCTGCAGGTGAGTGTTCTTGTGTATCTGTCCACGGAGCAAACCGTCTTGGTGCCAACTCAGTACTTGAAGCACTTCTTTTCGGACGTTTTGTTGGTAAAACAATGGTAAATGAAATTGATAATATTGAGCTTAGAAAGGCTACTGCTGAAGATGCACAAACTGCTCTTGCAGAGATTGACTTTGTACTCAACAATAATGGTGATGAAACAGTACCTCAAATTAGAGAAGAGCTACAACAATGTATGACAGCAAATGCTGGTGCATTTAGAACTGGTGAGAGCTTGGAACTTGCAGTGAAAACTGTAAAAGAGTTGCGTGAGCGATTTAAAAATATTCGTATTAAAGATAAATCAAAAATATTTAACACTGAGCTTCAAGAAGCTATTGAACTTGGACATATGCTTGACTATTCACTTTTCATAGTTGAGTCTGCACTTCCTCGTAAAGAGAGTCGTGGTGCACACTATAGAGAAGATTTTGAATCACGTGATGATGAGAACTTCTTAAAACACACTATGGCATATATGGATAAAGATGGAAATATTAATTTAGAGTACATGGATGTTGTTCTTGGCAAACATGAACTAAAAGCAAGAAATTACTAAGGATAACTTAATGAGTACAGAACATAAAATAACTACACAAAAAGTAAACTTCAAAGTATTTCGTTTTAATGCTGATGAAGATTATCTTCCATACTATGAGAATTATGATATGGATGTAACTTCGGAAGAAGTTGTACTTGATATATTAAATAGAATCAAATGGGATCATGATGGTAGTTTTTCATATAGAAGATCTTGTCGTCATGGTATCTGTGGTGCATGTGCAATTAAAGTAAATGGACGTTCTACACTCGCTTGTAAAGAGAGTATGAATGATATGGTTGAACTCTTTGGAAGTGAACTAACTATTGAACCATTAAGTAAAAAACGTGCAATCAAAGATATGATTATTGACAAATCAGACTTTTGGGAAAAACATGAATCAGTCACACCATATCTTGTAGCAGATATTGACGAAGAACCAGAATCTGAAAATCTTGTCTCTCCTGAAGATGCAGATGCGCTTGATGAAGCAGATTTATGTATTCAATGTGGAGCTTGTCACTACGCTTGTCCTGTCGTTGAAATAAATGAAGATTTTATGGGACCTGCAGCTTTCGCGGCAGCTTATAGATTTGAATCTGATGTACGTGATAATGACACAGAGAGACTCTCAACTGTAAATGAGATGGGACAAGGTGTTTGGGATTGTGCAAAATGTTTTGAGTGTGCAGAGGTTTGTCCAAAAGAGATTAACCCTATCGCTAAAATTACAAAACTTCACCAAATGGCATTCCAAAAAGGAATCGCACAAAATAATGTTGCAGTACGTCACGCAGTTGGCTTTAAAAAATCTATCGAAAAACGTGGTGTACTTGATGAGGGTGGCTTAGTTCTTTATTCTGAAGGACCTTCTATCGTTAAACATATTCCAGTTGCATTAAAAATGCTTAAAAAAGGTAAAATCGCCATGCCATGGAATATTCCAACATCAGACAATATGGATGAGATCAAAAAACTTGTTGAATCTTCATCTACAGCAAAGTTCTAGGAGTTAAAGAATGGAAAAATTAAAATACGCACTTTTTACAGGATGTACAGCAAAACAGAGTACTCCAGAGCAAATGATGTCAACAATGGCAGTTGCTGAAAAACTTGGAATTGAATTAATAGAGCTAACAGAAGCTTCTTGTTGTGGAGCTTCTCACCTCCAGGATTATGATGAGTTTTTATCTTTAGTTTTAAATGCAAGAAACATTGCATATGCTGAAAAGCATGGTCTTACAATGGTTACTATCTGTAATACTTGTCAGCTTAATACTGCTATGACAAAACATAAACTTGATAATGATGAAGCACTTAAAGCAAAAGTAAATGAAAAACTTGCAGAGGTTGGATTAGAGTATAAAGGTACTTCTGAGATAACACACTTTCTTTATGCTATCATTGATGATATTGGTCTTGATAAAATCAAAGAGATGGTTGTTACACCTCTTAGTCAATTCAATATTGCACCATTTTATGGATGTCACAACATTCGTCCATCAGAACTTCAAAATGAAACACATAAAACTCCAGAGTCTGCATATCGCCCTACTTCACTTGATGATTTAATCATTGCATGTGGTGGTAAAAACGTTGATTATGAAGAAAAAACTAAATGTTGTGGTTTCCATATTGAACTTCAGGCACCACATACTGCTGCAACACTTACAGGAAATGCAATAGCAGGTGCAATGGATGGAAATGCAGACTGGATGGTTACACCATGTCCTCTATGTCACCTTAAACTTGACACACAAACAGCACATGCAAGTGAAGCTATTGGACGTGAAGTAGAACTTCCTGTTCTTCATATGCAACAGATGGTAGGACTTGCACTTGGGTGTACTCCTGCTGAGCTAGGTCTACAACATCACTTAGCAAACGTAGATTTCGTTTAAAAAACTTTCATCTACTCTCCACTATGTGGAGAGATAGAATCTAAATAACTTACTCTATTTCGCCCTTCTTCTTTTGATTTATAAAGTGCTTTATCAGCATTTTCTAGCACTTCCATAATTGTAGTACCTTTAGAAAATGACGAAACACCAAAACTAGCAGTTTTTGAAATCACATCTGTAAAAGTAAAATTAGCTATCTTCTTTCTTAATGTATTTGCTATCTTTACAGCCTGCTTAATTGTTGCATGTGGCAAGATAATTAAAAACTCTTCACCACCCCATCTTCCTAATATATCTGACTCTCTAATATTAGCTTGAAGAAGTGCAGCAAATTCTACTAAAAATTTATCACCTACAATATGACCATATTTATCATTTATATCTTTAAAATAATCTATATCAATTAAGATAAGACTACACTCTTCATTATTTCTCATATATTTATAATACTGTTTTTGTAGTATTTCGTCGATATAGAGTCGGTTTTTTACTTTTGTAAGCTGATCTGTATTGGAAAGATATTCAAGCTTATCTTGATAATTTTTCATAGTTGTTATATCTGAGAGATAGCCTAAGAAATGTGTTACATTATCACCATCTTTAATAAGAGCTCTATTATCTAAAATCCATTTGAGTTCACCACTTTTAGATATGATTCTGTAAGGTTCATGTCTAAAAAAACATTTATTTTCATTTATATTTTTCTCTACTTCTTCCATAAGTCTTGGTAGATCATCAGGATGAACACAAGAAGCAAAAGTTATTTTTTTATCTTCAAACTCCTCCTTTGTATAACCAAGCAATGAAACTACACTCTTAGAGACAAATGAAACATCCCATTCACTATTATTATTCCACTTAAATAACACATTGTCACTATTATCAAAAAGTGTTAACAGACTTTGTATCTCTTTTACTCTTTTTTCAATTTTATTTTCAAGCAGTGCATTTAATTTTAAATACTCTTTTTTCTCTTTTCCTATTTCTGCAATAAGTTTTGCTATAGAAGCTAAAAAGTCCAATACCTCTTTTAACTTCTCTTCATTAACAATTTTAACCTTCTCCAAAGCCTTTAAATAAGCATCTACATCATATCCAAACTCTTTAGCACCTCTTTTAAACTTCTCTATATCAGGTTTATTTAAAAGAATTTGTCCACTGAAAATATCTGCTAGATGTTGATTATCAATTATGATAGGGGTGGCACCATCAACCATTCCATGCTGGCACTCTTGTGTAGCTACTTGATGATACTTTTTTAAATTTTTTGTAAGCTCTGCATTGCTCTCTTTACATATAAAAGCAGAAGATTCACTTCCTCTATGAAAATTTTTACATATATCAGTCCAACCTGTTGATACTAAGACATCTCTTGTATCTTGTTTAACTAAACCTGTCGGGAAACCAGTTAAGTTTGAGAATTTAGTAAAAATACTCTCTATATCTTGAATATCAACTAACTCTTCTATTGATTCATGATTAATAGAAATATTTGTTTGAATATGCAAAAAATTTTTTAACCTTTTATTCTCTTCTCGCAAATATATTAGCTCTTCATCCCTATTCATATTTAAATCCTTGATAATAAATTATACTATATTTTTGATTAGAGTTAATTTTTGATACAATCTCTTTAAAAACATAGGATTTTTAATGTCAAATTCAATAGAAATTATCTCGTGGAATGTTAATGGAATTCGTGCAGTAGCAAAAAAAGAAGCCCTACGATGGATAGATGAAAGAGATACTGATATTCTCTGTCTACAAGAGATTAAAGCACAAAAAGAGCAAATACCCGACAATCTGTTTACAAAAGAGTTTACAGAGATTATTATTAACTCTGCAGAGAAAAAAGGCTATAGTGGTACAGCCACTTTTAGTGCACTGCACAGTGATTTTCACTCCACATGTCCAGAGATAGATACAACAAATGAAGGACGTATAATTGAGACACACTACGGGGATATAGTACTTTTTAATGTCTATTTTCCAAATGGACAAAGAGATGAGGAACGTCTTGCACATAAAATGAAGTTTTATGATGACTTTTTGGCACACTGTGAAGTCTTACGTGAAGATGGTAAAAGTATTATCATCTGTGGTGATGTCAATACAGCTCACCGTGAAATTGATCTAAAAAACCCAAAAGCAAACTCCAAAACATCAGGTTTTTTAGCGATTGAGAGAGCATGGATAGATAAACTTCTTGATCATGGTTATATTGATACCTTTCGCTATGTCAATGGTAATGAAGTAGATAGATACTCTTGGTGGAGTTATCGTTCAAGCGCACGTGTAAAGAATGTTGGTTGGAGAATTGATTATTTTTTTATCTCTGATGATTTGGCTGAGAACCTTGAAGATGCTTTTATTTTGGATTATATTGAAGGTTCTGACCACTGTCCAGTTGGCATTAAAATTTCACTTTAATATAAGGTTATTATGTTATTTTATACGATAAATAAATTTCGGGAGTTATAAGTTTTGAAAAGAATTGTATTTAAAGTTGGAAGTAGTGTCTTAACAAATATTGAAAATATTGCAAAAGAGAGAATGCTAAATCTTGTATCATTAATTGCAGAAGCAAGAAAAAAGTATGAAGTAATTCTTGTAACATCAGGAGCAGTCGCAGCAGGCTATACAGCTTTAAAATTAGATAGAAAAAAAGAGGTTAGTAAGCGTGTTTTAGCCTCTGTTGGTCAACCTATTTTAATGAGTAGTTATAAAAATAAATTTGATATTTATAATGTTGATATTGCTCAAATTCTATTGACAGAAGAGGATTTTGACTCACGTGTTCATACAAAAATTTTTCAACAAATTATTGATAGAACTTTAGAAAACAATATTTTGCCAATTGTCAATGAAAATGACATTTCAACAACACCTGAACAACTCTTTGGTGACAATGATCAACTCTCAGCACATGTTGCTCACTATACCAATGCAGATGTCCTTATTGTACTGAGTGATATTGATGGCTACTATGAAGAGAATCCAAAAATAAATCCAAATGCTAAAATAAGAAAATTAGTAACAAAAGTCGAGGATAAAGAGTTAACACAAGAGCACTCTCCAAACAATGAATTTGCTACAGGAGGTATCGTTACAAAATTAAAAGCGGCTCAATACCTTATAAACCATGATAAAGAGATGTTTTTATGTAGCGGATTTGACTTAACAACAGCTAAAGAGTTCTTATTTCAGGATAATTATGAAAAAGGTACACTTTTCTCTTCTAAATCATACAAATAGTATCTGTTTGGATATATAATCCAAACAGACCATCAAACTATTTAATAATATCAATCACTTCATCTGCATTATCAAAAACAGTTTTAACCATTGCTTGAAAACGTACAGGAAAACTTTTTATATCTTCCTCTTTAGCATTTGGCATAATAGCACTTTTTAAAATTTCCATAGGGTTTACAATACGTTTTGGTCTATAATTCACACAAACTTTTTCATTTGTATCTAAACGCGTTAAACATACATCTGCATCAATATCTGCCTCATAAGAGAGTAAATCTCTACGATTATATTTCCCTGTTGGTATACCACCAAAACCATCATCTTTTGTAGCACCTGTAATATTTGATAACACAGAACCTACTACACCAGCATTATCTTCTCTTGGAGCTTTTTGAATTTCAACCTTAATCTCACCTCTTTTAGGTGTCTCATCACCATAAAGAGCTTTTAAGCCTTTTAAAGCAATCAAATAAGCACCTGCGACAGTACCACAACTATGGCCAGCACTCTTGACAATATCTACATATGATATTTCCAAGATACCATCATCATTTACACCAAGAAATTGACATAAGTCATCATAAACAACAATCTTTTCTATATCATCAAAAAAAGCTAAATATTTCATTATCTCATACCTCCTTTCATACCCATTCCTCTTCCTTTGCCCATACCACCATGTCCACGTGCTTTTGAAGATTGTGCTAAGATATAATCAGCAATAGTACTTAAATCACTCGGAGAAAGATTTGGATAAGGAGGCATAGCACTATTTGAAAATCTTGGATATTTTCCTTTTGAACCATGCTTAATACTATTCATAATTGTCGCTTTTGCAGCAGAACCTTCAAAACGTTTATTTCTCATACCAATGCCTGCAAATGCAGGTGCGGCTTTCATACTTGCTACAGCATGACAAGCTAAACAGCCATTTTGGTTTATTAACTCTTCAGCAGAACTTGCAAAAAGGGAAGAACTCAGGAGTAAACCAGTTATTAAAACTTTTTTATTTAACATAACGTACCTCAATTATTGATTTATACTATTATATAACTTCAATGTTACGCCAATGTTAATCAATAAAAGAAAAAAACCACTTTTAATAATCCCGAACGCAGATAATAGCATTTTTTTCACACTTATCACTCAGAGATTGAAATCCATTTCCTGAATAAACCGTAAAAGCATTAAAATTATCATTACTATCTAAACTCTTACTCCAGTAAATACTATCTTCTAAATAGATAAATTTTTGTTTTATACTCTCTGATTTAAAAAGTTGGGAGAGTTCTTTTTTTGATGGTAGTCGCCAATTATCATAACTATTAAGTTTTAACTGATTACAATACCCTACAGATAATTTCCAAATATCTTCTTTTGCTTCTCTATTGTCTTGCCACTCTAGATGATGTTCTCTATCGATTACACTTCTCTTATTTTGTATAAGTTTATCTGCTGCAGCATAAGAGAAGAGAGAAATTATAACTAAAAGGTAGAAGTGTTTCATTCTTATGACTCTCCTAATCCAAAAACATTAGAGAGTGTATTTATATAGTTAAAATATCCAACGATTGCAACTGCTTCAAGTATCTCTTTATCACTCCAACCCAAAGTTTTTAACGCATCTATATCAGATTGCATCATCTTATAGTTATCTTTTTGTGCTGCTCTTATACAAAAATGAAGTAATGCTTTCTCTCGTTCATCCACATTCATTGCTTCAACACCACCAAGAATATCCTCTATTTTATCTTCACTAAGACCTAACATCTTTGCTATATTTTTATGCACATCAACACACATCTTACAGCTATTCTCTTTAGATATAAGAAGTGCAATTGCCTCTTTAATATCATAACTCAAATATGTTTTTTCAAGCAGATAACTCTGAACCATTGAATCTGTTGCAAAATAGACCTTATTATCAAGTGCTAAAAGTTTAAAAATCTCACCCAATGAACCCGTTTTTTCAAGTATAGGTCGTGCACGCTCTTGAATTTCAGGTCGCATTGCTTCAAATTCCGGTAAATCTATATATGCCATTGTATCAACTCTATACTATTTTGCTTTTGGACGGAATGCTTTGATTACATCCTCATTAGTCTCTATAAAAGGTCCTTCAATAAGGTCAATACAATAAGGAACAGCAGGAAAAACAGCATCTAAACACTCACGAATTGATTTTGGTTTTCCTGGAAGATTGATGATCAAAGAGTTGCCTCTAATTCCTGCAGTTTGACGAGAAAGAATTGCCGTAGGTACATACTGCAGACTCACCTGACGCATCAACTCTCCAAAGCCTGGCATCATCTTATCGCATACATTTTCAGTAGCTTCCGGTGTTACATCTCGCAGTGCCGGACCTGTTCCACCAGTTGTTACAACCAAACAGCACCCTGCCTCATCACAAAGCTCTTTCATAGTAGCCTCTAAGATATCCTGCTCATCGGGAATACATCTATAAACGATTTCAAACTCGCTTTTGAGGTAATCTTTCATCGTATCTTGAATTGCCACACCGCTAATATCTTCATAGATACCTTTACTTGCTCTATCACTTGC
>Ga0256843_1002993_pt1 | contig 12004 bp, 13 predicted proteins | sample AlvinellametaG_FD_191572 | JGI IMG/M metagenome (GOLD analysis project Ga0256843, IMG submission 191572) | Pompeii worm associated microbial communities from hydrothermal vent at the East Pacific Rise, Pacific Ocean - Alvinella | ecosystem: Host-associated > Annelida > Integument > Unclassified ... | reverse complement strand
CTACCAGTTCAATATACCAACGCCCCAAAGGACTTGTCTTAATGGTCGATTCGATCATTCCTGCCATCTGCTACTCCTAAAATCCGAAATCTTTTTTCTTCAAGTCACCGTGATAGACGATATCTTTCGCATCGATCGTATCATCATTGAGCATTGCCGGTACCGGATCTTCGGCTTCAAGCTTTCTGATCTCCTCATCCAGCTGCTCCTCCTGATAGGTCATCATCATGTCAGCAGCGATCACATGCGGGAACTTCTGGATCTTGACAAGCTTCTCGATCTCCTCTTCCACCCCTTCACCTTCAATGGTAATAATGATCTTCCCTCTCTCTTTATCATGCAAATGATACTCACAGATATCAGAGTTTTTAAATGTCTCTACCAGCCCGTCCACATACTCAGGCAGCGCCTGTACTACAATACTTGAAATATTCATCGTTTATCCTTTTTTCTTCTTACTTCTTCAGATCCCATACCATGACCGTACTGTCATCACTGGCAGAAAAGAGTCTGTTTTCATCTTTGAAGATGATCACGTTAAGTGTACTCTTTTGCCCTTTAAGTAGTGCCAGTTTGGATTTACTGAAGGTATCGTAAATGGAAATATTGTTCTTTTCATCCATCGCAAAGGCTACTTTGTCCGCTTTGGGGCTGAGTCCTGTTGCATAGATCAGGAATTCGCCTTTGATGTAGGTTCCTTTTCCCGTTTTCACCTCATACAAAGAACCGCGCTGATCCTGCCCCGCACCGGAGACCATACCCTGTTTGAAATCTACTTTGTAGACATTGTCCACATTCTGTCCTTCAAGGGTTTTGATGATCTTTCCACTCTGAACATCCACCACACTCAGCACACCGCTTTCACAGGAGAATACCACCTGACTCTTCTCTTCATTGAGTGCGAAATCGGAAAATTTCGATTCGCTCAGCTGTACACGGTACTTCTCTTTTTTTGTTCTGAGGTCAAACAGTGCAACTTCATTACTCAAATAACCGAGCAGTACATGGTCTTTGTCAATAAATCGCGCCTTGATCAGCGGCTTCTTGTCTTCATGACTGATCACCTTTTCGGTTTTGCCGTTCTCATGAATGAAAAGGTTAGCATAGCCGCCGATCCCGCTGTCACTTAAAAGGAGGTACTTTTTGTCAATGACATCGGTACTCATGACACGCGCGGGCATAACATCTCCCATAAAATCCTTGACATCGGGAATGAACACCTCTTTGGTCTTCTTTTTCTCCGGCATGGCATACACTTCAATATGCCCCATATCCGTTGCGATGACAAGTGTACCATCGACATAAACCATATCTTTTGCCGTACCGTTGAGATCGATTGTATCTGTCGGAGTGATGGTCTCGGTTGCAAACAGCAAAGCACTCATACCGAGTGCAATAAGAAATGCTCTCATATCAGCGCCTCAACCGTATCAAGCATATATTTGGCGATCTCATCGGCACTTTTGCCGCTTTTCACACCGTAGAGATCCTCTTCGGATGCAAAAAAGTTCTCAAACATCTCCTTGTTATCACCCAGTGTCTGAATAAATGTCATCAGTTTCTCTTCTCCAAGTGCCGTTTGAACAGGCTCTGCCACATACAGAATATAGTTATACTCATCGACATCGAACTCAAACTCTTCAGAGTCATAATCGAGTTCATTCTCATCGACACTCAGCAGATGTCGAAGTTCCAACTCTTTATCTTCAAGTTTTTCAAAAAGTTTAGGGTACTTCTCACTCAGATTCATTATTTACCTTTTGTGTTGAATTTTCCACTTCATATGTCATATAGCTGATCGCCTGTGTCGGACAGCGGGAGATACAAAATCCGCACCCCGTACAACGCTCATCATCAATAACAGGGTTGAACATACCGTTAAACAAGATTGCATCATCGATGCAGGGCTCTTTACAGGAGTGGCAGATCACCCCGTGGTGCGCCACACACGCCTCGGTCGAAATGCGAAATACCGCATTGAGCTGTTCTGCATTATAGGTGTGTTCCAGGCTCAGCACCCCCTCCGTACACGCCAAAGCACATGCATCACAGAATGTACACCCGTTTTGCTTAAAGGTAAGCGTCGGAGTACCGTCTTCTGCAATCCATATAATCTTCTCATCACAAGAAGTGACACACGCATGTGATTCACACGACGGACACTTACTCTGAAAAGCAGATTCATTCTTGCCGTACGGCGGTCTTACCAAAGAGGAGTGTTCCTCTTCGGTTCGACTGAGTGGTTTTGTAAAAGATCTGAAAAAATCCCTTCTACTTGCCACTATTGTACACCCTCGTTCATTGCATCTGCAAGGTTGGAGTGTGCTTTAAGTGTATCGTTCAAACCGTCAGGCTGGAATGTATTTCCAACAAGCGGATCGATCTTCGCCTGAGGCGCGTGACACTGAGAACAGTTGAATCTTCCCTGATAAAGGTGGTTAAGTTTTTTCGCTTTTGCCACTTTAATATCACCAACATTTCCAATATCACCTTTGAGACCAACCACTTTTCCTTCTTTAACCAATTCACCGTTTTTCAAAACAGTCTCCGGTCTATAGTTGGTAAAGTGTGATGGTGGGATCGGTGTTGCACCTATACTTTTTGCTGCTTCAGGCATGTGACATCCCAGACACTGATTATTGTCTCTGGTAATAGGTAAATACTTATCCACCGAGTGAGGAATCATTGGTGGTGCATTAACATACGCTCTTTCAAATTTTGTTGCCTGTCCCGGTTCCGGTCTATTGAAGTCTGCTGCAACCGGTGCCGCTTTATCTTCACTGTAGAGGTCTGTTTTTCTTAATCCCAAAGCCTCTTCCGTGACAACTTTTTTATTACCAAGATCCTCTTTTTCAATTCTTGCTTTATCCTGTGCACTGGCATTGATATTTATGAGTTTTGCTTCATCTGCTTTTGCCTCTTGTTTAAACTCTGCCGGTGCTTTTGATGCATTTTTGATTTGATCAGCAATCGCCTCCATATCTGCATCAGAGAGTGAAGCAACCTGCCCTTTCATCAAACCTTTCATCGCACCACCATATGTACCAGCTTTATAGCCTTTCAGTGCTGCAACGATCGCTTCATGGGACATATCTTTGACTACTTTTGATTTCCCCATCGCTTTCTTTTCAAAGCCCTTACCGTGACATCCGACACATCCTGCCGTACTTGTACCGGCATAGAGTGCAGAAGCTGCAAGCAGTGAACCCACTGCCAAAAGTTTCATTGTTCTTTTCATACTAGACCTCCCTCTTATTTTTTGATCTCAGCTGCGATCGCTTCGATCGCTGCATCGTCAAGGTTTTTCACCTGTCCAGCCATCATGCCTTTCATCGCACCACCGTAAGTACCAGCTTTATAGCCTTTCAGTGCCGCAACAATCTCTTCTTTTGACATATCTTTGACTACTTTTGATTTTCCTAAAGCTTTTTTGGAAAAGTCAGCACCATGACACCCTGCACATGCAGCCGTTCCCGATGCAAAAAGTGTTGTTGATGCCAAAAGTGAACCTACTGCTACTACTTTAATCATTTGTTTCATTCTTCTCTCCTAATTTTTTTTCTTCGCAAACGAGCGAATACTGAATTCAAGTGCATTGTCACCACAGACATCGATACAGCGACCGCAATTGGTACACTCACCGTCTGTGACCGAGACACTCTCTTTGTTCACCATCCATAAGACTTGATTCTCAGGACAGACTACTTTACATTCCATACATGCAGTACATGCATCATGATCGTGTTTGACACGGATCAGACTCTTTTGACCGATCAATGAATAGGCCGCACCCAATGGACACAGATGCCCGCACCATCCGTTCTTAACCCCGAAAAGGTCGAACAGAAAGATCGCTACGATCACGGCAATACCCGCACCGAAACCGAAAATGATCCCTCTTTGCATAATGGTGATCGGACTCAATACTTCAAATGCCGCCACACCGACCACTGCCGAGACGATCAGCCCCAGTACCATCAGCCAGTAACGTGCACTGCGCTTGAGGAAGCGATAGTTGACCTCTTCCTTATCCAGTTTGAGTCTGCGTCTGAGCCAGTTGGCAAGATCTGTCACCATATTGATGGGACATACCCATGAGCAGAACGCTCTTCCGCCTACAACAAAATAGAACAGTGTAATGATCGCCGCACCCAAAAGAACATCAGCACCGAGTACAAACCCTGTCGCCAATACCTGAAGGGTTGTATAAGGGTCTGCCAAAGGAATGACACCAAACAGCACAGAAGAGCCGAACGTACCTTCCAAGATATGCCAGCCGTAGGCATTGGCACCAAAATAGAGTACCAAAAGCAATACCTGTGTTGCACGTCTGAGCAGGAGATATTTAAACTTGTTCATTAATACTCTACCTCCATATTCAGATAATCGGCCGCTTCTTTTTCACTACGCTCTGTTTTGGTATGGATCTCCTGCGCATCCTTGACACGCTCCTGATCCTTTTTATCCCAACCTTTGACGTAGTGGCTTCCTGCTCTTCCTGTCGAATATTCGATCGGAAGAACGAATATCGCAGGTTTTTCAGTCACGCAGGCTTTTTCACACAAGCCGCAACCGGTACACACATCCGAGTGCACCACCGGCAGCAAAAATGCATGCTTGCCTGTTCTCTCATTCTTGGCATACTCCAGTGTGATCGCCTCATCAAGCAGCGGACAGGCACGGTAACACGCATCACACTGTATCCCCCAATAGGCGATACAGCTCTCTTTGTGCACTACTGCCAATCCCATACGCGCCTTGTTGATATCAAGCTCTCCGTTCTCATCGGTCACGGAAGCCTCATCAAGCGCACCCGAAGGACATACGGGCACACACGGAATATCATCACACATATAACACGGAACTTCCGTTGGCGTAAAGAACGGCGTACCGATCATCAGATGGTCTCCGCCTTTTGCCATCTTAAGCGTTCCGGGTCTTTTTGAACCGTCTCTGTTTTTGTTACTGTCACGATTGACACATGCTTCCGCACACAGTCCGCACTTGATACACGCCTTGAGGAAATCCTCTTCCGGCAGTGCACCCGGCGGTCTGAGCACCAAAGGCGAGGCTTTCACCTCATCGCTATAGCCACTCCACAACAATCCACCAAGAGCCGTTAAGCCAACGCTTTGAAGGGTCGTTGCCATGAACTTTCGTCTGTTGTTGTCGGAGCTTTTTGCCATCTAGTTATGCCTTTGTAATTTTAACTGCACATTTTTTATAGTCTGTCTGTTTACTCATTGGACATGTGGCATCCAGACATACTTTGTTGATAAATACTTTCTCATCGAACCATGGTACGAACACCAATCCTTGAGGCGGTCTGTTACGTCCTCTCGTTTCGACTCTCGCTTTAACCTTACCACGACGTGACTCTACCCATACGAGCTCACCACGTTTAACACCTTTTGCTTTGGCATCTTTAGGGTTCATGTAACAAAGCGCTTCAGGAACCGCACGGAAGAGTTCAGGAACTCTCATGGTCATGGTTCCAGAGTGCCAGTGCTCAAGTACACGCCCTGTACAGAGCCATGTATCGTAGTTTGCATCTGGCATTTCCGGTGGATCCATATATGGTCTTGCAAAGATCTTCGCTTTGTTCTTGAGTGACGTTTTCTTCTTGTCTTTAACCCCTTTAAGGTCTCCGTGAGGAAGTTTTTTCGCCAATGGTCCGTAGAATGCGTGTGTACTGCCGTTTCCAGAAGCCTTAACCGCTTTTGCTGCATATGGATCATACTTCGCATTGAATCGCCACTGAGTCTCTTTACCATCAACAACCGGCCACTTAAGTCCTCTTACTTTATGGTAGACTTCAAACGGTGCCAAGTCGTGTCCGTGTCCACGTCCGAACCATGCATACTCTTCAAAGAGATACTCATGAATCATGAATCCGTACCCTTTAAAGACTTTTCCGTCAGATCCTTTGACATTTCTGCTGTCACCAAGACACTCGGAGTTGTCATACCCTTTTTGAGGGAACTTGTTCAGGTCGATCTTATACTTCTTCGCTCTGTCGTTTGCAAAGAGGATCTCATACATTGTTGTATTGTCGTTGTATCCGAGTTTCTTCGCATCTTTTCTGACATCCGGCAGTTTCTTACCGTTTCTAAGTGTATATGGTCCCCAGAGATCTTTAACCGTAAATCTTTTTGAGAACTCAACCCACTGCCATGTATCAGACATTGCATCACCTACAGGAAGTACCTGTTGTCTCCAATGCTGTGTACGTCTTTCAGCATTTCCATACGCTCCCCACTTCTCATAGATCATCGCTGACGGAAGAACAAGGTCAGAGACTTTTGCAGAGATACCCGGATATCCATCACTTGTAACAATGAAGTTGTCCATCTCACGTGCCGCTTTGATCCAGTGGCTTGCAGATGCGGAATCCTGGTACGGATTACATACGTTCACCCATGCAAACTTGACCACACCGTCTTCGATGTCTCTATGGATCTTCATGATGTGCTGGTTACCGACAGGGTTCAATGTACCTGCAGGGATCTTCCATTTTTTCTCAGCGATCGCTCTGTGTTTCGGGTTTTTCACCATCATATCAGCCGGAAGTCTGTGCGCAAACGTACCAACCTCTCTTGCCGTACCACATGCAGAAGGCTGTCCAGTTAGCGAGAATGCACCGTTACCAGGAAGCGCTTGCTTGTTAAGGAGGAAGTGCACATTGTACGAGAGTGTGTTCACCCATGTTCCTCTGGTGTGTTGGTTCATACCCATGGTCCAGAATGAAACGACTTTTCTGTCTTTTTCAATGTAAAGATCTGCAAGTGCTTTAAGTTTTTTCTTGAACTCTTCGATATCTTCGTTCGGATCACCTTTAGAGATCTTCGCTACATAGTCGAGTGTGAACGGCTCAAGTGACTTTTTATACTCTTCAAAAGAGATCTGCCAGTGCTTGAGTGTACCCGGCGTGTTTTTCATTACGTCACCCTCTTTATAACCGTACGGCTTCAATGCAGGTGCCTCTTTTGCAGAGACTTTTTTGCTCATCTCTTTTTTGATGATCTCCATCTCTTTATCGGTATATTTACCCTCTTTGAGTGACTTTTCACCCGCTCTTCTCATACCGTAACCGATGTTGACAGGACCAGCTGTAAAGACGATGTTCTTCTTGACGAAGTCCCAATCGATCGCTTCAGGATGGTTGTAGACGATCTCATGTGCGATATAGTTCCAGATCGCAAGGTCTGTCTGTGGAGAGAAGATAATATTGATATCCCCGATATCACATGTTCTATGCGTATAGGTCTGGATATTGACGATCTTCACTTTGTCAGGGTTGGATAGTTTTCTGTCAGAAACACGTGACCATAGGATCGGGTGCATCTCCGCCATGTTCGATCCCCATGTAACGATGGTATCGGTAATCTCGATATCGTCGTAACATCCTGAAGGCTCATCCACACCGAATGTCTGGTAGAAACCGACAACCGCAGATGCCATACAGTGACGCGCATTCGGGTCGATCGCGTTGGATCTGAATCCACCCTTCATCATCTTCTGTGCCGCATACCCTTCCATAACGGTATACTGTCCGGATGCAAATACCGCAACACCTTCCGGTCCGCTTGCTTTCAATGCTTTTTTGGCGTGTTTTTCCATCTCATCGAATGCACGTTTCCATGAAACCGGTCTGAACTTGCCATGCTTGTCGAACTCACCTTTGTCGTTCATTCTCAACAGTGGTGTTTTCAAGCGGTCCGCACCATACATGATCTTCGCATTGAAGTATCCTTTGATACAGTTCAGTCCTCTGTTCACCGGTGCTGCCGGATCACCTTTGACCGCTACAATCTTTCCGCCTTTGGTCGCGAGCATGATCCCACACCCCGTACCACAGAAACGGCACGCTGCCTTGTCCCATCTCCAATCTTTCTGTGCATCAGATGCAGCAGCTTCAAGATTGGATGGAACAGCAATTCCTACAGCACTTGCAGCTGACGCAGCAGCAGCGCTTTTAAGAAATTCTCTTCTATTCAAAGCCATATTACTTCCTCCGTAAATTGATTTTTCAGTTATAGAGACTATAACAACGTATATAGTTTATCATAAGTTGAGATTTTTCAAAGATGATTTATATCAAGATTTCTGATTTATTGGATAAATAAACCAAATAGAAACAGTTTTAATTTAGAGAATTTTTCTCTTAGATAAGCAAAACAGCGAAGAGAATAGAAGTAATGAAGTATTACTGATGAAATCAGGAGTGAATCACTCCTAATTTATCACCATATTATTACAGCCCACCTAAGGTTTTTTTGACATTTTCATCTGCCATCGAGATATTCCAGGCCGGCTCCCAGACCACCTCTACCTCTACTTCACCCACATCTTCAATACGTTCAACCGCTTCTTTGACCCATTGGGTAATCATCTGATGCAGAGGACACCCTTGAGTAGAGAGTGTCATCACCACATGCACGTTACAGTCATCATCAATAATCGCATCATAGATCAGTCCCATCTCGACAAGATTGAAACCGACTTCAGGGTCGATGACGGTTGAGATGGCATCAAATACCGCTTCTTTTGTTATGCTGCACATTTATAGAGCTCCTTTATCATTCATTTTTTGCAGGTCGGGTTCTCCTGAACCCGACACCAATAATCAAATACGCTACATACGCTTTTTAAAACCGAATATGGTGTTGAGGTGAGGAGACCCCGACCTACGGAATAATCATCATTTCAATATATAAAAGCGTTACAAAGCAACGCGACCAACACTCTTCACTCTTCACTTTCCGTACGAGAGCATCTTATTCATACTCATATAAAGAAAAACCGCACCAATGAAGAGAAAGCTTGCTCCGGCTTTAAAAAAGAGATCACTCTCCGCCATCAGACCGAATCCGCCAAGTATTACACCTGCTGCGGTAAACCAGAACATCATTGAAGCATTCTGCTTAGGGTACATCTCATGCAGCATCGGCACTTTCTCTTTTCCCACCAGCGGCGCGAAACGCTCGAACCAGACCAGAAACGGCACAATCTTGTAGAGGTGCCCGGTGATCATAGAGGAGATGAACCCTACAACCAGAAACCAGACCGCCGCATGAAGAAACGACTCTTTTCCCGTCAGGAAAGCCACTATGCCGACCACAATGGCAAAGCCCAGTGCCCCAAACGAAAATACCATCGATTTCGCCCAGATATCCCACTCTTTACGCACGGTCAGCTTGGCAATAATATAGATCTGCATCATATAGAAGACCACCCCTGCCAATGTAACAAGGTAACCAAGCCACATCAGCAGTTCCCATCCGAAAAGCGCTCCGAAAAAGACTACGGCTACACCGCTGACAACCAACTTGAAAGCCCGGTTGATATGATCTTCCTCAAAACCGTGTGCCAATGAAAACATCGGAATAAGTATGAGTGAGAAACCGATGATCGTCAATACGACATATCCGCCAAGCACTGCATAGACATGGGCTTTGAGCATCATCTCGACATCTACACTCAACTCACCTGCAAGCCCCAGAGCAATGGCAAATCCGGTCAAAATACCCAAAAGAAGATACCCATTGCTCCACGCCACTGTTTTGACTGTTAATGTACGCAGTTGGCTTTTTCGAAGTGTCGCAATACTCTCCAGTGCAAAGATGATCATGGAAACCAGCACAAGCAGTCCTCCGTAAGGCAGTAGTGACGGCATCATCCAGAATCCGTATACCATCACGGAAGCTCCGATCCCAAGAAGCGGTAGAATAATATAATATACATCCACCACCGCATGTCCTACTTCCAGTACTACCGGAATCAACTGTGCCATCGCACCGAAAATGATCATCATCACAAAGCCCAAAAGGAACAGATGCACCCATCCGGCGACATCCATCTGCGCATAGGTAAATACAGGGGAGAAAAAGAGCAGTGCCGTCATTGAGAGCAGATAAAAGATCACCCCGTATTTGAAAAACGGTGCGATCAGCTTCAACGGCGGTGCAAAATCACTCGATACGGCTTTCATCTTCCTGCTTACCCGTGACAGGCTGCATCATTAAGGTTCGCATCTTCACTCGCACCTGCTTTGTAGGAAAAGATCAGCTTCACACGACCATCATCCATCTTTTCTGTTTCAATATCATAGTTCTCACCGATCTTGTCCAAAAGCCCCATCGGTTTCTTATGGTTGATCATGACTACTTTCTTATTCGGACCATCAATCATTTTTAATCCTGCCATGGCATTAACCATTGGCTCAGGTGGTCCACATTCAGATGTATCGAACTCAAAATATTGTGTTTCACCCATAGTATAGGTAAAGAACGGAACAGTTGCTCCGGGGACTTCCACCGGTTGACGATTTAATTCAGACATATTAACTCCTATTTATGATTTTTTTCATTGTATGGCATTATGAGAAAGATAATCTTGATATATATCAAGATTTTGTCAAATCTTGTCAAAATTATCTGAAATTCTCTTTGAAGTAGCGTTCTACCATCTCATCAAACTGCTTCATGCGTGCTTTCCCTTTGGGGATCTCTTTTCTCAGCCGTTTCATTTTGGAAAGAAACTCACCCACACTCTCGGGGATGATCTTCTCAAAGTGTCTGCGTATCTGTTTGGCAAAGGCCGGTGAGGCACCACCTGTAGAAAAAGCAATGGTCAGATCCCCTTTCTGCACATAGGAAGGAAAAATAAAATCACAATAATCCGTATTGTCCACAGAGTTGACCAAAATACGGTAAGGACGTGCCTCTTCATAGATCGATTTATGCAACTCTACCGTATCGGTCGCTACGATCACAACATCGAATCCCTGAATATCCCCGCTTTTGTATATACGCTGATAGCAGGTGAGGCTGTGCTCTTTAATGAGACGGTCGGACTCAACACTGAGTTCGGTTGCAATCACAGTAATCTCTTTGGTGAAATCAACCAGTTTTTCCAGCTTCTCCGTAGCGATCGCACCACCTCCGACAACCAGTACCTTAAGATCGGTCATATCCATGAACATGGGAAAATAGGACATCTGTTCCTCCTGATGTAACATTCATACTCTACCCGAAGTCTATCACAATTGCTTTGACAGATATCAATAGAACTTGATATTAAATTGACTATAATCACTCCAATACCAAAAGAAGCGAGAAAATAATGCAAGACGAACTGCTTTATGAAATGCAAAATGCCTTCCCCATGTGCGAACGTCCCTTTCAAGAGATGGCACACAAGGTGGGAAGTACCGAAGAGGAAGTACTAAAAACCGTACGAAAACTGAAAGATGAAAAGATCATCCGACAAACCTCTGCCATATTCGATACCAAACGTTTGGGGTACAAGTCATCCCTTGTCGCATTTAAAGTCGCTGAAGAGAACATTGATAAAGCGGCAGAGATCATCAATGCCCATCCTGGGGTCAGTCACAACTACCTGAGAAACCACGACTACAACATCTGGTTCACTATGGCGGTCGAACCTGACAGCAAATTCGGGCTGGAAAATACCATTGAGATCCTCAAGGAGCAAACCGGTGCGGAAGATGCCATCATTCTGCCGACACTGAAGATGTTCAAGATCTCCGTCAAAATGGACACGACAGGAAAACGTGCCAAAAAAGAGAAAGTCAAAAAAGCTGCCCATAAAGAGATAGAACTGACCCCTGAGCATATTGCGGTCATCAAAGCACTGCAAAAAGACATTGATGTGGTTTCAGAGCCGTTCAAACAGGTCACCGAAGAACTCGGCATGAGCTATGAAAGACTCTTTGAGATCGCCCATGAGCTTAAAGAAGCAGGTGTCATGCGACGATTTGCTACTATTCTTAACCACCGTCGTGCCGGTTTTGGTGCCAATGCCATGTCCGTATGGGCAGTTCCTGTGGAAAAAGGTGAAGAGATAGGCAGACAACTTGCCGAGTTCTCAGCAGTCAGCCACTGTTACCTGCGCCCCAGCTACCCAAACTGGCCATACAACCTCTTTGCTATGGTACATGCCAAAACCCAGGAAGAGTGTGATGCACTCATTGAGGAGATGG